>JAEEGJ010007866.1_pt1 | contig 29974 bp, 25 predicted proteins | sample 8958761 | NCBI WGS metagenome assembly JAEEGJ01 (sample SAMN16246546, study PRJNA631951) | gut metagenome | biome: gut microbiome; feature: rumen; material: RS-attached | host: Bos | place: Iran: Karaj | collected 2018-10
CGATCTTATTATAATAAGGTGACTTGGGGTCGGCGTTCTGGGCGAAGGCCCAGTCGATGGACTCTATCTGCTGCTGGGTGGTCGACATCGGGCCGCGGAAGGGCTGCTCCTCCATGGGGATGTAGCCCGTGGCGAGGACGATGAAGCCGTAGGAGGCTATCTCGTTGAGGAACTTGTAGTGCTCCCAGGGTGAGTTGGTGCAGGCGCCGTTGCCCCAGACGAGGACGGGCAGCGGGTTCTTCTTGCCGAACTTCGAGAGGTCCTGAGGCACGAAGACGGTGTGGGCAGGCAGCGAGGCTTCCTCCTTCATGATGGCCTTCGAGGGGCCTGTGCCGCCGTCCTCGACGACCTTCTGCTTTTGCTCGCTATTAAGCGAGCCGCCGGAGCGGGCGGCGTTGAGGAAGCGGACCATCTTCTGGAGATTCTCCTCGGAGTACATGCCCATGCCGTGACCGCCCTCGGGCACGAATGTGGCCTCGGTCTTGACGCCGGCATCCTGCAGCTTCTCGAAGAACATCTTACCCTGGCAGCAGGGCACGACGTTGTCCTTCTCGCCGTGGAAGATGATGATGGGCGGGTTGTTCTTGTAGACGTAGTAGGTGGCACTCAGACTCTTATACTTGTCGGGCTCCTTCGAGAGCTTCGAGTTGAGGAGCACGTCCTCGGGGCTGTTCTCGCCCATCTTCATGCCTTCGCCGCAGTCCATGGCGGTCAGGTCGACGGGTCCCGACCAGTCGCAGGCGGCATTGACGCTGGAGGGCTGGCTGAGGTAGTTGCCGACGTTGCCCTCGAGGTCGATGTCGACGGTGCCCACCTTGGTCTGCTTCACGCCGCTGGTGGTGGCAGCAACCGAGGAGAGATGGCCGCCGGACGAGAAGCCGCTGGTGGCGATGAACGACGTGTCGAACTTATACTTTGCTGCCTCGCCGCGCACGAAGCGGATGACGGCACGGATGTCGTGAATCTGAGCCGGCCACTTGGCGTCCATGCTGGAGCGGTGGTTGGGGCATACGACGGCGTAGCCAGCCTTGAGCAGGGCGCTGACGATGGTGCCGAGGTCGGCTTGACTCTTGCCGCTGTTCGAGAACCAGGCGCTGCCGTAGATATGGATGACCACGGGATAGCTGGCCTTCTCCTGCTTGGGCAGGTAGATGTCGCAGGTGTGGAACGCCTTGTCGTCGCCGGCGTAGTTGACGTCCTTCCACTCTTGCGAAGTTTCTAACTTGGCCTGCTGTTGGAAACCTCCAAAGCCGCCGAATCCTCCTTGGGGCTGTGCCGCCAACTGGAGCGTGCAGACAGCCACGAATGCTGATAATAAGACTCTTTTCATCTCAAAAGTTTTAAAAAACAGTGCAAAGATAGGAAATAATTGACAATTGGCAACTGAAATCGATAAATTTTTCGTAACTTTGCACAAAATCTAACCAAAAAGAAACAAAATGAATAGACGTACAATGCTCGCTGCCCTGCTTGCGGCAGCCACCCTGGGCCTGAACGCCCAGAAGCCCATGTCGGCCCCGAAGGGCGGCAAGGCCATCAGTGACGAACTTATCGGTATCTTCTTCGAGGACATCTCGAGCAGTGCCGACGGCGGTCTCTACGCCGAACTGCTGCAGAACGGCTCGTTTGAGTACAACCCCGGAGAACGCGACGGCTGGGGACCCGGCACGGCGTGGCGACAGGTGCGACCCGGCCACTCGCTGGGTACGATGCAGGTAAGGATGGACAACCCGCTGAACGCCAACAACCCCACCTACATGCGCCTGCACACCGAGCGCACCAGGGAGTTCCACGACTATAAGGGCTGGAAGGGCTTCGGACTGCAGAACGACGGTTTCGACGGCATCTCGGTGAAGGCCAATGCGAAGTACGACTTCTCGGTCTTCATGCGCAACATTGGCGGTGCCAAACAGGTGCGCGTGGTGCTGGCCAAGCCCGGACAGGGCTGGGGCGCTGAGCCGAAGGCACTGGCTGAGACCACCTTCGACGTGAGCAGCACCTCGTGGCAGAAGTACGAGGCCGTGCTCACGCCCACTGAGGACTGCAAGAACGCCAACCTCCAGATACTCGTGCTGACCGTCGGCGACCTCGACGTCGACCAGTTCTCGCTGATGCCCGAGGATACTTATAAGGGTCACGGACTGCGCAAGGACCTGGCCCAGGCACTGGCCGACCTGCAGCCGAAGTTCATGCGCTTCCCCGGCGGCTGCGTGGTTCACGGTGGCGGCGACGGATTCTGGGACACCTACCGCTGGAAGACCACCATCGGCCCGAAGGAGCAGCGCCGCGGACTGAAGAACACGTGGGGCTACCACCAGTCGATGGGACTGGGCTACTATGAGTACTTCCAGTTCTGCGAGGACCTCGGTATGGAGCCGCTGCCCATCCTGCCCTGCGGCGTCTCGTGCCAGGGCACGAACGGCGGCTGGAACATGTGGCCCACACAGGCCCAGGACGTCGTTCCCATGAGCGAGATGGACGAGTGGGTCAGCGAGGCCATCGACCTCATTGAGTGGGCCAACGGCGACCCCGCCACCAACAAATGGGCCAAGATGCGTGCCGACGCCGGCCACCCGAAGCCCTTCGGCCTGAAGTACCTGGGTCTGGGCAACGAGGAGAAGATATCGCCGGAGTTTACCGAGCGCTTCAAGTACATATATGAACGCGTGACGAAGGCCCATCCCGAAATTGTCATCGTGGGCACCGCCGGCCCCGGCTCACACCCTGAGAATCCCGACTTCGAGGCAGGCTGGAAGCTGGCCGAGGAGCTGGGCATGCCCATCATCGACGAGCACTACTACGAGCAGAACAAGTACTTCCTCTCGAGCCGCCAGTACGACAAGTACCCCCGCGACCGCAAGACGAAGGTCTATCTGGGTGAGTATGCCGCCAAGGACAAGAAGCTCATCGACGCACTGGCCGAGGGTCTGTACCTGCTCCACGTCGAGCGCAACGGCGACGTGGTCTGCATGACCTCGTATGCCCCGCTCTTCGCCCGCAAGAACGCCACCAACTGGAACCCCGACCTCATCTACTTCGACAACGAGCGCCCCTTCCTGACCTGCAGCTACTACGTGCAGCAGATGTTCGGACAGTCGAGCGGACAGTACTACTACGGCGACTGCGTCAGCTTCGAGGGTGATGCCGCCGGTGTGCAGCAGCCCCAGCAGGACGTCCACTACGGACAGTCGGTCATCCTGAACGTGAAGACGCGCAAACTGTTTGTGAAGCTCGTCAACGCCACCGACCAGGAGAAGGAGGCCGACGTCAACCTGAGCCGCTTCGGACTGAAGAAGACCGCCAAGAAGACGGTGCTCACCGGTAAGCCCGACGACGAGAACAACTTCGACAAGCAGCCCATCGCCCCGCAGACGGAGACCATCAAGGCCAAGAAGAAGTTCGACATCGACCTTCAGCCCTACTCTATGGTGATGCTTGAATATCAGTTATAACCGTTTGACAATGAAAAACCTAATCATAAAGGGGTCAGCCGCGGCTATTGCCGCGTTGCTGACCCTTCATGTTCAGGCGCAGACTGTAGCCGACTGGGAGAACCCCGACGTGCTCGGCATCAACAAGCTGCCCTACCACGCCACGCTCCAGCTGCCGTCGCGCGAGAAGGAGTGTAAGGAAATCGTGAGTCTCGACGGCCAGTGGCTGTTCCACTGGAGCCGCAACCCCGAGGAGCGACCGAAGGACTTCTGGCGCGAGGACTACGACGTCAGCCAGTGGGACAGGATTACCGTGCCCGGCAACTGGCAGACGCAGGGCTACGGCACACCTATCTATATCAACATCAACTACCCGTTCGTCAAGGACCGCCCGAAGGTGACCACCGAGCCGCCCCGCGACTGGACAGCCTACGAGAACCGCAACCCTGTGGGATCCTACGCCCGGTTGCTGGACGTGACGAAGGAGATGCTCTCGCAGAACCTCATCCTCCACTTCGGCGGCGTCCACTCAGCCTTCTACGTCTGGGTGAACGGCCAGCGGGTGGGCTACAGCCAGAACTCGATGTCGCCGGCGGAGTTCGACGTGACGAAATACCTGCGCGAGGGCCGCAACAAACTGGCCGTCGAGGTGTACCGCTGGAGCGACGGAAGCTATCTTGAAGACCAGGACATGTGGCGCCTGTCGGGCATCTTCCGCAGCGTGCAGCTGTGGGTGCGCCCGCTGGTGCATATCAGCGACTACCGGGTGACGGCTGTTCCCAATGCCGACTACTCGGAGGCCGCCGTCCGGGGAACCGTCTTTGTGTGCAACACAGGCAGGAAAGCGGCCAAGAATCTCAGCCTGGCTTTCACCATCGACGGCAAGACGACGACATACAAGGTAGGCAAGATTCTCCCCGGCGACACCATCGGTATTCCCGTGTCGCATGACATCAGCCAGCCCCGGCTCTGGTCGGCCGAGAAGCCCAACCTCTATCCTTTCAGCATCGACCTGGGGGCTCTCGAGCACTTCGACTACCACCTCGGCGTGAAGAAGGTGGAGGTGGTCGGCGAGGTGTTCAAGATCAACGGCAAGAACGTGAAGCTGCGCGGCGTGAACCGCCACGACCACCACCCCGTGACGGGCCGCTACGTGGACGATGCCACCTACGAGCAGGACATCCGACTGATGAAGCAGGCCAACATCAACTTCCTGCGCACGTCGCACTACCCCGACCGCGAATATATCTACGAACTGTGCGACCGCTGGGGCATCTACGTGATGGACGAGGCCAACCACGAAACTCACGGCTACGGCTATGCCAACCACGTGATGGGCGAGGACCTGACGTTCCAGCGGGCACACGTCGACCGTGCCGAGTCGCTCGTGAAGCGCGACTTCAACCATCCCTGCGTCATTCTTTGGAGCCTCGGCAACGAGGGCGGCGTCGGTCCGAACATCGAGGCGATGTATAACAAGGTACGCGAACTGGACCAGACTCGTCCACCCTTCTACGACAGCGACCGCCGCTACTCGGCCATCTGGGACGACAGCTATCTCTACCCCGACGACCTGCGCAAGAACGCCCAGCAGGTCACCGACAAGCCCTTCATGATGCGCGAGTATGCCCACGCCATGGGCAACTCATGCGGCAACCTCCAGGAGTACTGGGATGTCATCTATGCCGACTCCAGCATCTGCGGCGCCGCCATCTGGGACTGGGTGGATCAGGGATTAAGCCTCTCCCCCGCCCCCTCCCCCGAAGGGAGGGGAGCACTGGGGCAGAAAGCCTCCCCTTCTGGGGGAGGTTTGGAGGGGGCTTTCCTCTACGGCGGCGACTTCGGCGACAAGCCTAACGACGGCCCGTTCTGCATCAACGGCCTCATCGCCCCCGACCGCAAGCCTCATCCGCATTACTACGAGGTGCAGAAGGTCTACCAGCCCATTACCTTCATCCGCGAAGGCAATGACATCCGCCTCGTCAACCGTGACCAATTCACCGCCCTCGACGAATACGACATCAGCTACGACACGCTGCGTTATGACGGCGAGACGGTGCTCAATGTCAAAGCCCAGCTGAAGGAGGACAAGCCCTGGGCCGAGAAAGGCTTTACTGTTGCCCGCGAGCAGTTTGTGCTGAAGTCCTACGAGTTCCCCGCTCCCACCATTCCGGCAAAGAAAGTGGCCGCCACGGGCATCACTGTTGAGGGTAATGCCCTCACGTCGTGGATTGTTGACGGCCGTGAGATACTGCAGGCACCCCTTGAACCGTATTTCTGGAAACCCGAGAACGACAACCAGAACGCTGCCGGATTCGCCCGCCGCACCGCCGTTTGGAAGGATGCCACCGATGTCACCGTGAAATACACTGCCCTGAGCGAACGCAGCATCCTGGTCGAAGTAGACTACCAGCCTACAAGTACCAACAAGCCCGTCATGCCGAAATTCGGTATGCGTATGCGACTGCCCGCCGACTATACCAACATACGCTACTACGGCCGCGGACCGTGGGAGAACTACCCCGACCGCAAGCAGTCGGCCCTCCTCGGCATCTACGAAATGCCGCTCAGCGACTACGAGACCGAGTACATCCACCCGCAGGACAACGGCAACCGCTGCGACGTCCGCTGGTTTGAGATAAAAGCCTCCCCTACGGGGGGAGGTTTGGAGGGGGCTTTCCGTATCGACGGCTGCCAGCCGCTCTGCATCCGTGCGTGGGACTACGGCGAGGAGGACCTCGAAACAGCCAAGCACCCGAACGAAATACGCCGCGGACGTTTCGTCAATCTGAACATCGACCTCAACATCCACGGCGTAGGCGGTACCGACACCTGGGGCAAGCGCACGCTGCCGCAGTACACCATCGACGGCAACAAGCCCCACCACTACAGCTTCATCCTCTCGGCTGAGAAGAAGAAGGAATAGTGCCTACTTCTTCAGCACCTTCTTCCCGTTGGCAATGTAAATACCCTTGCCAGCGGGATTTTTCGTCTGCCTGACACCGCTGAGCGAATAGACGGCACCGTCGGCCTTTGCGTTGGCCTTGGGAGCCGCAACGGCATCAGGGGCCGCTTCGGGAACAGAATGGACAGCGATATCGGTGACGGTAATCTCGTCAGCCGCATCTTCGCGCGTCATGGTCAGTTTGTATTCGCCCCAGCCGTCAGCAACTTCGAAGGGGAGTTCTACTTGCTCGCCCACGTTGACGGTGGCATCGAGAACAGCATTCTTCTTGCCCGTCAGCTTCACAATCTTCACGCCGATGGTTTTGCCTTCCTCACCCGCCGACTTGAAGCAGAGCTTGTACTTGCCGGTTATGAACTGCAGTGAGGGATAGACGTTGGCGTTTGAACTGGTGTTCTGATCTTTTCCGAAGGAGCAGATAGTCGTGCCAGAGTTGATGGTCCAGCCATGACTCTTCGGGGTCCAGCCCTCCTGTTCGATACAGGGCCGCCACTTCAGCGTGGTGTCGCAGGGGGCGTCGAGCGTATACTGCTTCATGAAGTTCCACATGGTCTTACTGGCGTTGCCCTCCTCAGTGGCATTGGTCTCAGGAGAGTGGCCCATACCGTTGATGGAGTAGAACACGATGGGGAAGCCGCCCTCACCGGCAGCATACACTTTCTTCGTGAACTTCCCCGACTTGGTGATGGTCTCCGGAACAGGGTTGCAGCCATTGCGGGCCACCATGTTGTCGATAATCTTCGATACCAAGGACGACTTCACCAGGTCGTCGTTCGTGCCATGAATATGCAGGAAAGGAACAGGGCGCGAGCCGGTATGATGGAGGTGGAACTCGTTGATGGGATAGCCGCTGATGGAGGCATAGGCGGCAAACACGTCGCCTAAGAGATTGGCAACGGTGTAGGTCATCATGCCGCCGTTGGAGAAGCCACAGCAGTAGATGCGCTTGCGGTCGATGCTGTACTTCGACGCCACATCCTCGATGATGGCCTTGATGTAGTCTACATCGCCGCTCCACTCGCCAGTGGAGTTCCAGCCGGGCAGTTCCATGTTGCCGAAGAACGGGAACTTGACGTTCTCACCGTGCCCGTAGACCACAATGATACCGTCTGCGTTTGCAATGGCATCGAAGGAGGGCTGTTTGTTGTCTGACGAGCCACCCGTGCCGTGCAGGCAGAACACAAGCGCAGTGTTCTCCTTCACGTTGTTGGGAACGTACAAACGATACTTGCGGGTCTTGTTACCCACCTTGATGTTGACAGCTTTGTCAACTTTTGCTGCGTTCAGCAGCAGGACGCTGAACAGGGCCAGCGCCGTAGTTAGAATTCTTTTCATTTTGGTTTACTTAGTGCTTAATTATAGTTTTACCGTTTTGCCTTTTTTACTTTTTTACTTTTTTACTTTTTTACCTTTTCACCTTTTTACCTTTTTACCTTTTTACTTTCTTACCTTTTTACTTTTTTACCGTTTATAATGAATAGTCCTTTGTTCGGATGGGGCACCTGCCTGCCCTGCAGGTCGTAGACCGGGGATGGGTGAAGGGTGATGGGTGATGGGTGAAGGGACTCAACACCCGTCATCTCTCCTTTTCTATATACGCGGTACTCGCCGCCGGCAACGGTCTGCAGGTCGTACTCATAGACCTTCTTCACGCCGAGCTTCGGCTTCGCCGTGAGCGACTTGGCCAGCAGCGGTTCCTTCACGTCGGCAGGGGCGAAGAGCGGATTGGGGCAATCGCCCTCGGCAGGCTGCAGCCCGTCGCCCTCCAGCTCAACGTAGGAGCGCAGGCGCAGCGTGCCGCCGATGGTAGAGCGCACGACGGCGGATAGCAGTTTCGCTTCATTCCACTCCTCGTCAACCTCAAAGCCGCCACGAGCCTTCAGACCGCTGACACTGCCCTGACGCCATACCGACGGCAGGGCGGGCAACAGGTGGACGGCACCGTCGTGGCTCTGCAGCAGTATCTCGGCGATGCCCGCCGTGGCGCCGAAGTTACCGTCAATCTGGAACGGCGGATGGGCGTCGAACAGGTTGGGGAACGTGCGGCCGTTGGGATACTGCCCTGTGGCATCCTCCGACGGCAGCAGGCGCAGCATGTTCTTCAGGATGGTCAGGGCGTGGGTGCCGTCGAGCATACGTGCCCAGAAGCAGATCTTCCAGCCGAGACTCCAGCCCGTGGCCTCGTCGCCGCGGTCGGTGAGCGTCTGCTTGGCAGCGGCAAATAGTTCGTTATGGCTGTAGGGCGATATCTGGTTCGAGGGGAACAGACCGTAGAGGTGCGAGATGTGGCGATGCTGGCGGTCGCTGCCGTCGGCATCGATGAGCCACTCCTGCAGCTGCTTGCGGCTGCCTATCTGCATCGGGGGCAGTTGCTCTAAGGCTGACGTAAGACGACTGATGTATGAATCGTCCTCGCCAAGGATACGGGCGGCCCGTAGCGTGTTCGACAGCGCGTCGAACACTATCTGGTTGTCCATCGTACAACCGGCGGTGATGGGCATCGACTTGCCAGCCGGCCCCTGCTCGGGACTGACCGACGGCACGACGACCAGCCAGTTGTTGTAGCCGGGATGTGGCACCATATAGTCGAGGTAGAAGTCGGCGGTACCCTTGATGACGGGGTACCACTCGCGCAGGAAGTCCGTGTCGCCCGTGTAGAGGTAGTGCTGCCACAGGTGGGTGGCCAGCCACGCGCCGCCGTTGGGGTACATGCCCCAGAAAGCGCCGTCGACCGGTCCGGCCACGCGCCAGAGGTCGGTGTTGTGGTGGGCCATCCAGCCGCCGCAGTTATACATCGTCTTGGCGGTCCTGGCTCCCGTCTCGCTGAGGTCGCGAATCATCGCGAAGAAAGGCTCGTTGGTCTCCATCAGGTTGCATACCTCCGATGGCCAATAGTTCATCTCGGCGTTGATGTTGATGGTGTACTTCGAGTCCCACGGGGCGTCGCGCTTGTCGTTCCACAGTCCTTGCAGATTGGCGGGCTGACCGCCGGGCTGACTCGACGAGATGAGCAGGTAGCGCCCGTAGTTGAACAGCAGGGTCACCATGCCCCAGTCGCTGCTGCCCGCGAACTTCTCCAGTCGCTTCACCGTCGTCAGCTTGCTGTTGGCAGCCGTCGAGGGCAGGTTGAGATGCACGCGGTTGTACTGCTGCTGATAGGCCTCTATGTGACGGGCGAGCAGGCTGTCGTAGTCGTGCTGACGGGCGCTGTTGAGCCACGACAGGCTCCTGGCCGACGCCTTGCCGCTGACATCCTTGTAGCTGACGTAGTTGGTGGCTGCCGAGATATAGACGGTGGCCACGGTGTAGTTCTTCACCGTCACGGCACCGCTGGCACCGTAGGTCACCTCGCCGTCGCTCTCCACTTGGTAGCGCAGCGTGGCCTTCAGCTTCGCGGCGATGCCCTCATGGTCGACGCCGCTGATGGTGGCAATGGCGCAGTCGGCGGTCTTCGAGTACGACGTAGAGAAGGTGCAGGAGTGGCGCATCGTGAACGTCGAGAGTGTGTCGGCCTCCAAGCGCATGACGATGATGCTGTCGGGCATCGAGGCGAAGGTGGTGCGGCGGTAGTGGTGGCCGTCGTGGTCGAAAGTCACCGTCGAGAGGGCCGTCCTGAGGTCCAGCTCGCGCTCGTAGTTTTTCACGCCGGCCGTCTTGATGCCCGAGTGTGTCAGCTTCAGACTGCCCAGCGTCAGGTATTTCATGCCGTGCGGCCCCTTGACAAACTGCTGGTTGATGAGGTTCTCGGCCTCCTGCTCCTTGCCGCTGAAGATGAGGGTGCGCACCTGCTCCAGATACTTGGCCGACGCCGTACTGTTATTATTGTGCGGCCCGCCGCTCCAGAAGGAGTCCTCGTTCAGCTGGATCTCATCCACCTGCGTGCCGCCATAGACCATACCGCCCAAGCGGCCGTTGCCGATGGGCAGGGCCTCGAGCCATATCTTCGCCGGCTGGTCGTACCACAGCCGTTCGGTATTGTCGTCAGTCTGTGCCAAAAGCACCGCACAGAACGACAGATAGCATATTGTAATGAATAGTCGCTTCATCATTCCTCATTTCTCACTTTTTACCTTTTTACTTTTTTACCTTTTTACTTTTTTTACCTTTTTACTTTTTTACCTTTTTACCTTTTTACTTTTTTACTTCTCATCCCCTCCGTCTCTTCGCGCTTCGCCTTGTAGTAGCGGTCTACGAAGTCCACCTGCTCGCGGTTGGGGCGCATGATGAGCGAGGCACCGTTCGAGAACTGCATCGTCGTGGGCTTCGAGTCGTCGAACGTCGGCCAGTAGGGCAGTCCTTTCGCGTTGGGGTTGCCCGTCTTGGCGAAGTTCACCCAGTACTGCTGCATGATCTCGGCAACCGCCGATTCGGCGGGATACTTGTCGGGCTGCGTCAGGAACTCACCGTTCAGGTAGAGGATGTCGTCGGCATGGGCCACACCCTTGCGGCGACGGTCGTTTGAAAAACTGCGCGTCGAGGGTTGGGCCAGGTAGGCGGCGTAGGCACCGCTCTTGCCCGTCTTGGCCTGCAGACTCACCCAGGCGAACGACGGCCAGGCGAAGCCCATGTCGCGGAAGGCGTCGCCGTTGCCGTGCCACGCCTCGTCGTCGGTATTGCCGGGATATACCTTCAGTGCCTCGTCGGCCCAGGAGCCGAAGATCTGGCGCACCTGCTTCTGGTAGTTCTCGGCCTTGATGTTGCCGGGCGAGAAGAGGGCACCCTCGTCAGAGTTGGTCATCACGATGACGGGCACGTCGTTATACTCGCCGCGCTCGTAGAGGCGGTACTGGTCGTCGCAGATGACGTAGCCGTCGACACAGGGCCAGAAGCCGCCGAAGCCCACGTCATTGCCACAGAGTGCCATCGCGTCCATCTTGCGCATCTGCTTCAGGTTCTTTTTCTTCAGGTGCTTCTGGAAGTTTATTCCCTGCAGCTCGGCACCCTTCTGCGAGGCATCCAGCCCCAGGCTGCGGGGCTGGTCGCTCCACGGGGCAAACGAGCCGCCGCTCTGACTGATGCAGCGGTGGAAGAGTCCCTTGGCTAAGGGCGAGGCACAGAGCATGCTGCAGCTGATGGCACCTGCCGACTCGCCGAAGATGGTGACGCACGTCGGGTCGCCGCCGAAGCTGCTGATGTTGCGCTGCACCCACTGGAGGGCGAAAATCTGGTCGAGCAGACCGTAGTTGCCGGAGTGGCCGTTCTTCGACTCCTTGGTCAGCTCGGGGTGCGCCATGAAGCCGAGGGCTCCCGTTCGGTACTCCACGCTGACGATGACGACGCCGCGCTGGGCGAGGTGTTTCCACAGGTCGCCGCCGTACCATTCGGTCTGGAAGCCGCCGCCGTGAATCCACACCATCACGGGCAGCCGGTCGGCGGTGCTCTTGGCGGGCGTGGCAATGCCCAAGTAGAGGCAGTCCTCGCTCATCATGTCAGCCGTGCGACCGGGCCGTGTGGGCTGCGGGGGCAGCGGACCGAACTTGTCGCACAGTCTCACGCCCTCCCACGCCTTGGCGGGTTGCGGCTCGCGCCAGCGCAGGTCGCCGACGGGCGGAGCAGCGTAGGGAATGGCCTTATACACGGCGAGCGTCCCGTCGGCAATGCCCTCAACGTCGCCCGTCTCCACATGGGTTCTCAACAGCGGCTGCGCCGCCACGTCTGCCGCCGTCATCACGGCGCAGACCAGCAAAAGAGTCGTCAGAAGTCTTTTCATATCGTAGTCTTTTTTACTTTAGGTTTCTATACTGACGGCAAAGGTACGCATTTTTTTTCAATTGCAAACAAAAATAGTCATAAATCATACAAACAATGGAGCGCGTACGCGTATGAGACGGTTAGACGAAAGTCACCTGGACGATCCAGTGATCATTTTTCGTCCTGATAATTTGGCAGCTTAAGAATATGTTATTACTTTTGCATAGTCTAACAAGAAAAACGACGCAAGATGCCACGACAAGCAAGAAAGCCGAATCGGCGGGACAGGTTTTTGATTCCTCCCGCAATAAATGCCGATATAAGCCGTTAATAATATGAGAACAAGAACCGTTAATTCTTTTATGCCGGGAATTGAAAGGGTGCAGAGCGGAACAGAACCCAAAACCTGTCCCCTCTGTGATTCAGTGAAATGTGTATATCTTTGTAAAAAATGAAATTATGAAAAGTATAGAAGAAGCAATTAGAGTAATAGAGGAAAGTGCTGCTGCTCAGTCAAGGGCAACAGAAACTGGTGATTATAAAGTAGGAAACAAGCATTTTGACAAAGAGATGAAGGCGTTGACCTATCTTTACCAACAAGGCCATCTCTCTGACCTGAAAAATTTTCTTAATCATGAAGATGTTGGAGTGAGGTCTTTTGCTGCTTACGCTCTATTGCCGATATACGAAGATTTATGTAAAACTGTACTGTTAGATATCTCAAATAAGTTTAGTAACATTCACGGCTCTGATGCTATGACAATCTTGAAAGAATGGGATAAAGGAACTTTAAAATATCCTTATCAAGAAGAATCGAATCGTAAAACCTCTGAAACAGAAAAGACCGAGAAAGCAGTCACAAAAGCAGATAATATGGAATTGACTGCCGCTGATGATGTCACGACGTTGGTTCAAAGAATAACATCCATATTTGCTCCGACGGGTGATTTTGATCAGTTTAGTGAGGAATATGGCTTCTCAGGAGACTATGACACAGAGAACAAAGTCATACAGTTTCGGATAAACACGTTCGTCAATCCTTATACTCAGGATGTGACGTCGGTTTACAGAAAGCGATTGTCAAGGCTGGACTTTCTAAAGAATATTGCTACAATTGAGGCATACGAACCAAGCAGATTAGGTTCTATGCAGATAAAAGTGACAATTCCTGTGGCAGATGTTTCTGACGAGCAACTGAAACGGTTGAAGGATGTAATCTTCAAAATGCACAGCGAGCAAGTTCCCAACGAGAGTTTCGTCTGGTTCAAGTCTGAGTATAACGACGATGTCTGCTACTTTGAAGGTGATATGTGGTGGTATCCCCGGCGGGCCGTCATTATGGGCGAGAATGGTTATGAGCGATTTGATTTCTCAGATGAGTTGAAGTTTGACATTGGAATGTGGGACATCGTGACTGGCGACTACGACCGACTGGAGTATTCCGACTCGTTTGAACTGATAACTCAGACAACATTCCAGGATATCTGGGATAAGACGGAGAAAGAGCATGAGCCAGAACCTTGGTAATAGATAAAAACGTGATCGAGTCCCCTCTTTAAAGAATTTGGGAGATTAGCCAACGAATGGTTAATCTCCCTTGTTGATGATTAAGGATATGGCGATGCCTTAATCCTCATTATCATTTTTGTTGGTCTCTGATGTAATGCATAATCATTCTTTTTTGATGGTTCTAGCGTCTCGCTTCACTCGCTGAGCGTGACATTAAGGAGTTACAGATTCTGATACTCCGACTTTGCATCGAAGCAAGGACAGTCCTTGTGGACGTTCGGCAGGTCGCGATGGCCAAGGATGACGGCATCGGGATAGTCCACCTTTAGCGACTTCAGGAGGGCGTGCAGGGCGGCCTTCTGTTCTCGCGTACGGGTGTCGGTGGGTCGGCCGTCGGGCGTCAGTCCGCCTTCGTAGCATACGCCGATGGAGTGCTGGTTGTAGCCTACGGCGTGGGCACCCACCAGGTTCTCGTGCCGCGTCTGGTACATCCGTCCGTCGCGGGTGATGTAGTAGTGGTAGCCGGTGAACCCGAAGCGGGCATCGTGCCAGGCAATCAGGTCCTCGACCGAGAACCGCCGGTCACAGCGCGTGGCACTGCAGTGAACAACGATCAAATCAATCTTTCGCATAATTTATCACACAGATTCTTTCATAAGTTTTTAAGTCACACAGATCTCACTGATCCCACAGATAATCCAGAAGCCCCGGAAACAGCATGAAGAGATAATAAATCTGCGAGATCTGTGGGAACTGTGTGACCATAAGAGATAGATAAGTTTTTTATTCACACAGATCTCACTGATCCCACAGATAAGCCAGAAGCCCCGGAACAGCATGAAGAGAAAAGAAATCTGCGAGATCTGTGGGATCTGTGTGACCATAAGAGAGGTTAGCCGTTCATGCAGCTCTGCGTGAGGAATGAGCTGACGATGGCCGTGAGCACGGTGATAATGAACTGGATGATGGTCTTCCAGGTCTTGAGTTTCTTGAACATGACACTGAGGTTTTAAGTGATTCCGTTTTGGAAAGAAATACCGGGAAATTATCCAAAATTATTCCTGCGCAGAAAAATTTATCATTATTTCCCAAAATTTCTTTTCTAAAAGAGACTAAGGCTCCGGCGTCTCCTCATCGTCCGACGCCTTCTTCTTCGGCTCGATCAGATCCTTGGCGTTGAGGAACGTGGCGAGCTTCTTCAGGCTCTTCGCCGACAGGTCGTTGATGTCGGAGCGGTTCGGCGCAAAGCGCAGGTACAGCCCCTTGATGTTCTGGCCGGCATTGAAGCCTTCCTCAGTGACCGAGCCCACCGACTTGGCCGACAGGTAGAACGTGCCGAGGTCGCCGAACTGCACCTTCTTGCCCTCGAGCAGCTGCTCCAGCATACACGAGGCCAGCTTCAGGGCAACGCCCTTGCAGACGTCCTCGCCGAATACCGAGTTGTGTTCCGACACGTGCTTGCAGAGCTCGTCGTAGCTCATCGTCTTGGTGGGTACCAGGCGTCCGTAGTACTGACCGTAGGTCTTCGACGCCGTGTTCATGTTCTTGTAAGTCTTGTAAAGTACTGGCATTGTTTTTAATGAGTAATGAGTAATGAGAAATGAGTAATTGGGCTGCGCGCTGGCCGTTGCTCGTCAGAGTGTTTCTCTGATACTGCAAAGGTACTACATCCGGCGGGGCCGTTTCACGGTTACGCAAGGTTCCGGAAGATTCCGTCGTTTAAACATCGATGGCAAGCTTTTCGCAGATGAAGCCGACAATCTTCGGCGGCAGCACCTTCACGTTGGGCTGCAGACCCATCGCCTCCAGCTCCTGCCGGAACGGCCGCAGCCAGTTCATCAGCGTCTGTACGCTGACGCCGGCCTTCATGGCCAGCTCTGATTTTGACATTGCTTTCATATTCTCTGTTTATATTTAAAAATCTGTGGGATCTGTGAGATCTGTGTGACACGTTTGGTGCCGCTATTCGGGTGGTTTGGAGCCTCCAAACGGGGTGAATGGCGGCGCTATTCGGGGCGTTTGGCGCCGCTTTTCGGAATCAATACAGATACAGATGTATACACTTGTTTTTATAGATTTCTCACGCGTACCGTGTGTGCGCAGTACGCGAGGACTCCTTAGAAAACACCTGTATCGTCTGTATCTGTATCAGCTCCATGAGCCATCAGCCGACGGATGGAGAGCATCTCCTCGGCCGAGCGGCGAACGACCACATAGCCGCGCACGTTGCGGTAGGTCTTCTTCTGGAATCCCTGGTTCACAAAGGCACGGCCCAGTGCCACCGTCGAGAGCTTCTGCGAGATGTTTGCCGAGATGAGCTGCAGGGCATAGGCCACACTGACGAACTCGCCCGGCTCATTCTGGCCTGGCGTACGGAAGTACAGCTGCACCAGCTCCTCCTCTAAGCGCGGCGTCTCGAACTGGCGGTTGTGAACGGCCAGCTTCAAGATCTCCTCGCGCGAGAACCAGAAGCGGAAGCCCTCGCGGTAGAGGGCATAAGCCTGGGCGTAGACGCCCTCGTAGTCGAAGGGCACCTCGCGCGGCGAGGTGATGCTCTCCACCTCGAACGGCAGCCAGCGGCGGTTGCCCGTCGGGTCGCTCAGGAACTGCACGTTGTTGCCCGTGCCGCAGAACGAGGCTATGTGCTTGCGGTGCTCGTGGAAGTGGGCGTAGGCCGCCCGCTCGTCGATCGACGGCATCGTCACCGCCGCCTTCAGCTGGTTCAGCTCCGACGGCCGCATCGTGTCAAGCTCCTCGCAGCACACCAGTCCGTACTGCGCCAAGGTCAAGAGGTCGTCGCGACCCATGCGCTGCGCATTCGTCTTCGTGTAGAAATACTGCCGAAGCTCAGGCGGCAGCAGATGGTTGAACCACGTCGTCTTGTACGACCCCTGCTCGCCTATCAGCACCAGGATGACGTTGTTCACCACCTTGTCGTCCACCCAGCCGGCCACCATGCCCACCAGCCACTTCCTGAGATACTCGGCAAACAGCAGCTGTTCCTCCACGCCGCCCTTCACGCTGACCGTGACCGACATCGCCAGGATATAGTCCTCGCCGTTCCACGGAGGCAGGTGCTCCAGATAGAAGCGGAACGGATGGAACTCAGGCACGAAGTCCGACTCTATCACCCGGTACATGTCCTGCACCCGTACCGTCTTCGTCGCCGACAGCTCCGCCCACAGCGAATTGACGATGCGGTCGCTGATGGGCTGCCAGTTGTCTGTATCGGGGATGCGGAACTCCACTCGCCCCGTTATCACGTTGTGCCTGAGCAGCACGCGGTCCATCAGGTAGTTCTGGATGTCCTCCACCGTCGCCGTGTACTCCCGCCACGGCTTCTTATGCTCCTTCTTCTCTTCAGATTTCTTTCGTTCCTTCATAGGCATCATCGTTTTTGCGCTGCAAAGATACGAAAAAGAAGAAGCATTTACCCCCTATATGGTGGGTACATATAGGGGGTATATTACCAGTTCCAGACATGGAAGGACTGGCACATCAAAACAATTGTCAAGCGCAAATATTCTGTAGTTCAGAACCAATGGCGGATATCTCGTCCAAAATCATTCGTTCTCTTTCCTTTGAAGGTTTCTTTGTACCGTTAATATACTGAGCCATCAGGCTCTGGCTGATACCTAAACGTCGTCCTACAGCGGCAGCATTAAGCTCAGGATGGGAAAGAAACACCAGTGAGATGCCAGTTGGCTCAGGATCGTCGTACTCAAAGCTCTCAAACGACACATCCTCGTCAAGCTGATACCAGTGGATTCCCTCGTCATCCATCTCATAATTCTCACGCTCTTCAGGCGAAGCATGCAGTAGCCGCCTGTAGTAGAGCAGCGACTGCCACAATGTGCGACCATCATCGGTCAGCCCATAAATACGGTCGTCAGCAAACCAAATCTTAGAAATTTTCATCTCTCACACTCCTTCCGAAATACTCATTCCATTTTTCTATCGCAAGTTCCTTGTTCTCCTCAAGAACCATCTCAGCAGCTTTGATGTCCTTCGTCTTGATTCCTTCATTTTTCACGAGAACAACACCTTCGGGCAAAATGTCAAACTTAGCCCTCCCATCGGCATTTTTTACATGAACATGTATAGGCTCATGTTCACGTGAATAGAAGTAGAACCTCATTCCAAACATTCTCAATATCTCTGGCATAATCGTTCGTTTTATATTTGCGTTGCAAAGATAGGTAATTATTTCATTACCTCCAAACTTTTGAATGAAAAAATTAAAGTTTCTGCTTGAGTTCATCTTGGAAAACCAGCGACTGCCTTTGGCCAAGCGCCTTATAGTAGTCATAATACATATTCTTCCGCTTCCACAATTCACCAAACACCTTCCACTTCTCCTTGATGCCCAACCGCTCGGCCATCGCATCGGCCAGCAGGGCCGCCTGCGTCCGCGAGACCGTCGGCTGATAGTGTTCGTCAACATACCCTGCCGCCTGCACTTTCTCCCACAGCGCCATCGCTTTCTCAGTGCTAAGCACATCTGGAAGTGCTGGCCGATCCGATCCTTTCTCCCTCCCGTTAGTGTTACCCCCTCCAGTCGGAGGGGGACAGGGGGAGGCTATTATCTGTGTCTCCACATGCTGTCCGCCAGAGGCGACATACACTACTTCTATTTTGCTGCCTTGGTTGGTATGACCTGCCCGTTGCAGTTGCTCCAGCAGTTCATTCAACATTTTCAGGATATCGGCGGGCAACAGGTCGCCGGGTCCGCCCAGATTGTCTGGGTCTCCATCTTTGTACTTCATATTCTGTGATTGATTAAAATATAGTAAATATCGAGGCTTTAAAATGGATGCGGGGCAATAGCGGCAAGAGCATCTCTCTTCAAGGTATCGCCAAACACCCCGTATACAGATGAATACCGCTAAAGCCCACATCCATATTACTATACGATGTGAGCTAACAGCAGTCTTTCTGTATACTATATTCTTTTTGGCGATTTTAGAAGAGTCCAGAAAGCTGTCGCTTTATTTACTATATTCTAAGGTGCAAAGATAATGGATTTCTTTCACGCATCCAAAATTTTTCTTATTTTTTTATGGGCTCATAACTATTTCTTTAATAAACGAGAAAAAAAGCATCATCATTCGCTTAAAGGCTGTTCATCTTATCGAAATCGGGTAGTCGTCTGACTAAAACAATGACGGATGCCTATGTAGTTAGCCAACCAACTGGTGGATGGTGTAGACCAATCTTCACTGTTGCGTATGATTCTTCCTTCAGGAGAAACAATACAGAAGGGACTTGTTGCAAGTTCTTTGATTCCCATGGTCTTGTTCAGTGCTAATAGCCTGTCCACATGGCTCGACATTTTGTAATAGTAATGCTCGCCCTGAAGCCCGATACCATAGCGCAGGAATTTTGCGTATGCCCACATGGCCTTTTTGTTGTCTTTCTGCACTGGTTCTGTATAAACCGTAACCCACACGATGTCAAGGTCTTTTAGTTCGCGCTGTAATGGGAATACTACATTATGCATGAACTCAATGCTGCTGTTTCTCCAAAAATGAATAAACAAGGTGTGCCCTCGATAGCGTTCGCGCAAGGTCTGGACTATCAGTGTGTCAGGTATCCCCTGCAGAGTGAGCGTGTCGCAGTCAAACGGCGTGGCTGCCAGACGGTTTTGCTCCTCACGGTATATGTTCTGCCACGCCAACACTAATTGTCTGTAGACCGATGGCAGATTGGCCAGATAATCGGCCATTTCATCAGGGTCGAGCAGGGAAAAGTCATCCATCTGCTCCCTCAGCTTCCAGACCTTCTTCTCGTTGGCAACGAAATCAGGCAGGAGTGTGCTGATGTTGTTGTTATTGCCTGTCAAGTAGATGAATTCCGGACAGTAGAGTTGCTTGGGGTTGTTGATGAGCTGATTATAAGTGTTCAGTTCTGCCACCACGGCGTCGCGCTGCCAGGCTATCAGCCGCTTTTGGGCTTCAAGTGATACCCTTGCCTCTTTTTCTAATTCATTCGACGGATAATAACGAATCAGCTGAGCCGTCTTCATTTGCCAATATAATCTGACCAGTTCCTTCATGGCGGGCGACCATTGGCGTTCAACTTTTAGTGTGTCGAGTTTTGCTATCCGCACTTCCAACTGCTTTGTGGGCAGCATAGCCTGGATTTCCTCAAAATGTTCCCACTCCTCTTTGTCGCTAAATAGTGTGTTGAAATGCTGTTCGTCGAAATCCAGACGATACATAAACAAATGCTGGTTCAGCTCATTGGCCAGTTGTGCCAACGGCCCCTTTGTCACGTAGAGTTTGGTAACTTGGTCGGCTTTCATATAGAGATTCCGATAAGCCAGCTCACGCATACTGACATAGACTTCTGTCTCTGTATCAGGTCCGACATAGGCAATCCCCCGGGCTCCTTTAATCAGCATTTCTAACATGACTGGCGTGATATGGGCAACTGGGAGCCGAAAAGTAAAATCGCCCGATGGTGTCACCTCCGCACAAAGCGTATCACAATGACGGCGCGGGAAGGTAGACGGGTGGCCTACCAACATCGTAATCCGGCTGCCCATCCCAGGTCTGTACTCCAACAGATGGCCTTTGACCGTGGCCCACCCGAAACGATAGTCCACAGAGGGCAGCGTGTCTTGTCTGGCCATGATTTCGGCAAGTCGTTCTTTCACGCCATCAGGCAATTTGAGGGGAGGCAGCGGACTACCATCGAGACGGAGGCCAAACACGCCGCGATTGAAGAATAGCGGATCGGTCATGTCTACTTCTGCCACATCGGCAGGCAGTGGTTCAAACACTAATTTCACAGCCAGTCTATTGCTGCCCATCTCCTTGAACAGTTTGGGTTCGTCTGGACGAAGGTCATAGTCAGAGACTATCTGGCGGAGAGGATAGGTGCGGCCTACTGTGTCACGCAGACAAGTCTGGCGACTAATGAAAAAGACATCTTCATACTTCAAAACCGTGAGGTTGAGTATCGTCGCCTTGTCTGTCATCGTCACAGCGTCTATATGCAGACGTCCAAATGTGTTCTGATATAAGCTCGCTGGCTTCTCAATGACGCGAGCTGCGGTCACGGTTCCTAATACCGATACTGTCAGGAAGGATAGAAGCAATAATCTTTTCATCGTCGTCTTTTTTTTTATTCATCACTATAATTGACGGCAAGCACGAAATAGCCGTCGGCAATCTCACCGTTGCGTTTACGTGCAGGCGTCCATTGCGGCATCTGTTCCACCATCTTGATGGCCTCACGGTAGGCCTCTCCGTCGCCGCTAACCAATCCTATGTCATCTATTGTTCCGTCCTTTTTGATTCGGAACTGCACATAGGCTTGCCTACCAGCCGCCAGAGTTCCCTCATGCAACGTCTGCGTCACGTGTTGCTGAACGAATGCTTTCAACGCCTCCATTCCACCAGGAAACTCTGGAGTCTGATAAAGATTCTGGTATTCGTTCAGGTGGACATTGTTCACGCAGCTGTCTGCCTCGGGAAGGTCGGTGACGGCGTCTCCGGCTACAGGTTTATCCTGATGGAGAGGACTTGGGATTCCTGTCTTCGCCGTTGTCGGTTTCATGTTTCCTGCTGTCGGCTCCATGGTCTCTGCCGTTATGTTCTCAGGCGCTGACACTTTGATTTCTTCTACCATCGTCTTTACCACCTCGTTCAGCTTCGGTGTGGCGAAGGCTGTGAGGACAATCAATGTCATAGGCAAGATATAGAGGACCTTACTCCGTAGCCAAGGATTCGACTTCGGGTGGTTCATCATATAGAGACGCTTTTTGACGAGGCTGTGATTAAAGTTATTGGCAAAAGCGTAAGAGGTGTTTGCCAATGCCTTCTTCACTAATAGCGCCTGATAGTTGTTCATGGAGATGCCCTGCTGCAACACGTGGTTGTCAGCCTCATACTCATGGACATCGCGAAGGCTGCTGCCCAACATATAGACAAGAGGGTTCCACCACTGTAAGATCTCTACAACTGTTAATAGCAAAATATCGAGTGAATGACAGTAGAAGATATGTGCTTTCTCATGAAGCAGAATCTCACGGCAACCGTCTGACTGATAGTCTTTCTCGCTGATGACGATACTCCGCATCCAACTGAACGGGGCAACATCATCAATATGACAGTAGACCGTAGCATCGCTCTGCTTCTCATTCCACAGACTACCATACCTAATCTGTCTCCCAATCCTGAACAATTGCCAAATGCGAATCCCCAATACAATGGCTACACCTACTATATTTATAGCTGCAATGAGGACAATCCACGAGAATGAGTCTGAAACCTTTGATTCAGATGTTGTCGCAGATTGAACCATTAGCATCATCTGGCGATGGACTTCATAAACCGCAGGCTGTTCGTCTATGGCCAAGGAAGGGATATCACAAAATGGTAAAGCAAGTGCCAGCACAAGGATAGCGAGCAGTGTGGCACGGTTCATCTTGAAAAAGCTCTCCTGCCTAAGCATCAAGGTATAGGGCAAGTAAAGAAGTGCCAGCACAAGTGCGGACTTCAGCGAATAGACAAGTATTGTTATCATATATTCTCCTCCTCCTTGATTTGGTTCAGTATTTCCTCAATATCCTCGGCAGTCAGGTGTTCTTCTTTAACGAAGAAACTGAACATCGACTTGAAACTATTGCCAAAGAAATCGTCCTTCACTTCCTCCATCACCCGACGGCGATATTTCTCCTTCGTAACGAGGGGTGAATAGATGAGTAGCTTACCCATGCCCTTTTTATGTTCTACGAATCCTTTTTGTGTCAGAATCTTCAGAAAGGTGGCGATAGTAGTATATGCTGGTTTCGGTTCTGGGCAATGCTCAAGGACATCGTTGACGCATGCTCCTCGTCCCAAGTCCCACAGGATATTCATCACCTGCATCTCACTTTTGGTCAATGCCTGTTGTTTCATGTAGTTTGGTTTTAATTACGAAGGCAAAATTACTAAAACTTTAGAAATCTAAAACTTTAGTAATTCCCAAAATGTCCAAAACCTCTAATCTTTAACGTTTATTCTTAGTAATTCAGGCATGATTATAAGTAATTAACATAAAAAAACTCGCTATCAGATAATCCTCCATGTTCTTTGATAGGATGTCGGTATTTATCAGCGTGATAAACACCTCACTCACTACGTCGCGCGATTCCTCGTCGTCGTACAGCAACCGTCTTGCCAACCGTATCATCTGGCTGTATAACAAAAGTCCCTCTGTTATATCGGCAAAATCAGCCGTATCCATGACCATGAGACAGGCCGGAGCCTTGACATCCTCTACGGCATAGACGATGAGCGCTATTTGTCAATTCAGCGCTACGGCGACGACAGCATAGAACATGAAGTCATCTATCTCGACGGACTTGACTTGCGGATAGACTGGGACGGCTACCAGAAGTGGACGTACTATCCAGAAGACCATGTCATCACCAAAAAGAACGATAGCGGTCCATTCAGCCATTACTTCACCTTCACCGACCAGGTGGGCAGCATCCTCAAGGCTGTCGATGCCAATGGCACCGTGAAGTTCTCCGCCTCCTATGACCCATGGGGTCAACAGACCGTTACGACTAACCAGATAGGACTTATCCGCGGCTACACTGGCCATGAGATGCTCACCGAATACGGACTCATCAATATGAACGGTCGCCTCTACGACCCGTTGCTCGGTCGTTTCCTCTCCACCGACAATTTTGTGCAGGAGCCGGGCAGCACACAGAGTTTCAACCGCTATTCGTACTGTTTGAACAATCCGCTGAAATATACAGACCCGAGTGGAGATTTATGGTGGATGCCTGTTTTGGCTAACATTTGTTTTAACGTTGCAGAATCGTGTGGTAATCATGAAGGTTTATGGCAAGGGGTGTTAAAGGGAATGGCTACAAGCGCAATTTCCATGGCAGCCTCTTATGCAACTATGGGAATCGGGAATTTGTTTGGTCATAGCTTAGGCGGTGCCGGTACAGAATTGCTTCGTGCAGGAACTCACGGGTTGCTAAATGGCGCAGTTAATGCCATCGAGGGTAAAAGTTTTGGAGTAGGTTTTGCCTCAGGGGCGATGGCCTCATTATTTGCTTCGGGAGCTGAAACACTGGGTGCAGGCTATGGCGGTATGCTGACTTCATCGGTGGTCGGCGGTGCAATAGGTAGCGGCATGATGGGTGGAAGCTGGATCGATGGTGCCATGACGGGATTACGGATAGGTTCTTTAAATCATGGCTGGAGGTATTTGAATGGTGAGCGTGTATATGAACTTGATGGAATACTGGTAATAGGGCACGGCCCGAATTATATGAGTTCTATTCACACGGCTTTGGACGCCGCGGGAGTGTTCCTTGATGTAGCAGATGCGGCTAATGCTATTTTATATGGCTTGGAGGGCGATTATCTGAATGCAGGACTAAGTGCTGCGGCTATGGTTCCTTTTTTTGGAACTATTGCGACAAGTGGGAAAAATGCAAAAAAAGCTTTTGAGATAATAAAAGAGTTTGGTCCGAATTATACAAAGTCGTCGGTAAAGCAGGGTATAGAGATTCATAAATCATATAGAACAAACAAATTGATAAAAGACGTTTACGAAAAAGAATATAGAGGAATATCTGGAATTAAACCTGATTATGTGGATTTCAAAAAGCATAGCATTTATGAATTAAAACCATATAATCCTCATAGTATTAGAAAGGGAATCAGGCAACTTGAAAAGTATAGAAGAGCTTTTGAAGCAAAAGATAATATGATGTGGAATACATTTCTTGAGTTTTATTAAAATAATTTACATTAAAGTACGTTACATAAAAAAAGAAATTGTGAACTATGGAGAAAGGAGTCTTTGAAAAATTGGTCAACGATATCTTTGTTTCTTTTGGTTTCAGAAAGCAGGGAGTACGGAGGTGGATTAGAAAAGGTAACGACATCTCGCTAAAGGTTTATCTTCAAAAGTCTCAATATGGGGACTTTTACTATCTGCGTGACTATTATGTATTAAATAAAATGCAAGTAAAGTCTTCTAATGACAAAGAATGCCCAGGTGATATCGTCTATAGTGATGAAGAACTTCTTAATAAGATGTGTGACTTGGAAAATGACGTTTCAGACCAAGTTAGAGAGACTTCAATAAGGGCACTTTTAAAGGATGCATTTGAGAATCACCATTACATTGAAACAGAACAAGAACTGAAAGGGATGATTCTCAGACGATTACCATTTGTCTTTAAGAATATAACGGATTATTTAGGTATCTCCCAGGAATTATACAACGGTTTATGGAAACAACGTAAGAAAGTGTCAATGATGCAACGTTTGTCCGAGGTTTTTGTATCTTCTCCTACAAGTGACCATGAAATTCTAAATGAAGAAAAAGGTCTCTGTGTGACTTATAACTTAGATGACCAAGAAGTACTTATACGCATCAATGTGTTTATCAACCCTTACACACAGAACGTGGATGAGGTGTATCAGCAGAAGTTGGACAAGCTTAAGTACTTTACGAAAGTAGTCCCTTATGAGAATCCAATGCAAGAAGTGGAAAAGATAGACGCCGACAAAGCGAACAAGCTCGGCTTCATGCATGTGGAACTAACCATATTTGATTATGTAGTAGATGGTGATGGTATTGAGAAAGTAAAGGAGGCTATATTCCAAATGCAAGAGGAACAAGCCCCTCATGAGAGCTACGTCTGGTTTAAGTCTGATTACAACGGCTATATATGCTATTTCGAATATGGTGAGTGGACATTTAAGCGTGCTGTCATTAAGGGCGAAAATGGCTATCACGGCTTTGTCCTTTCTGAAGGCAATCAAGAACTTCTACGGCAATTGAATGGTGACTTCGTTCGTTTGGAAAGTGCGGATTCGTTTGAACTTATATCACACACGGCATTCCAGGATATTTGGGATAAGACGGAATGAGAATCTGTCCCTCAACTCACAGGGGGTCACTCACAGGGGGTCTGTCCCCCTGTGAGCATAATTCAAAAAAAAGGTGATCGGGGGACGGTTCCGTGATCATTTTTCGTCCGAATAATTTGGCAGTTTAAGAATATGATGCTCTGGGCCTCCGCTGATTACTTTTCCAACAAAAAAATGAGTTGAATGATGTTGCTATATTCAAATAAATGTGTACCTTTGCACTGTCCAATAACAAACGATATGAAAAATGATCACGGAACCGTCCCCGCCGATTTTAGGGCTTTTTATAATTATTTGGATCGACATCAGATGTATGTTAAGTGTGGAGATAATAAGTTGTATTTCTTTAAGTAAAATAATAATATTGTTTGTCAAATTGCGTTTATAATATAGTATGATAATTACAGATAATAAAAATGGGGTCGTTTTGTCCATTGATGACAAATGTAATAATCAATGGTTGTCAATTCGCGCTGTTTTGCGAAATTCCAAAACAGATACCGACATGACAATAGACACGATTTTATATTTGGATGAAGAACAATTGTCGAGGCTTAATTCCGCAAAAGATTTAGCGTGCATTATAACAGAGTTTTTCAATCTCACACTCAATACGGGGGACAGAATTTATAATAATCCAGATAGTTGTTTTTGGCAATCTGCTCAACTAAGATCATTAACTCACGGAAGTGAAGCCAATATTCATTTTGTTGCTACAAAAGAAGAAGTTCATAAGATATACAATTCCTTATTGCAGCTAATCAACAATAATGAAAACTTAGTTACACATGCAATAAATAAAAGTGAAACGAAAAGTGTGAAAATTACTTTTTCCAATCAAAGATTGGGGAAAGATGGATATGGTTTCTTGGATATTACTGTATCATCAGCTTTTTTTATGATTAAGCGATCTGTAGAGACGGACACAGAAGACCTAAAGTGCCTGTTTAACGGCGTCTCAGACTATTTTGAGATGAAGACTTCATCTTTAGAAATCATCTATGACCATTTCTGCTTGAATATTACCCGTTCTGCAAATAAGTCTTCATGTTTAGAGGGTGAGATCTGCGATTTTGCGTGGCCTGAATATAACAAAATAGTCTTCACAGGGATGGTACAACCTATTATTTTTGAAATAGAATAGAGAACGATGAGATTATATTCAAATAATCTTCACGGATTAATCAATCATTTTTTGACGGTCATGGGGACTCTTCGCAAGCGAAGCGGCATAGCCGAGCGCTCATGATCATTTTTCGTCCTAATAATTTGGCAGTTTAAGAATATGTTATTACTTTTGCATAGTCTAACAAGAAAACGATGTAAGATGCCACGACAAGCAAGAAAGTTTAGCGGTACGGGAGTCTATCACGTTAAATGATCGGGGGACGGTTCCGTATAACAAAAGAACCGTCCCTCCGTTATAAATGTACCTTTGCAAAAAAGAATTATGAAAAGTATAGAAGAAGCACTCGCAATGTTTGAGGAAAGTGCCATCATCCAGGGACAGACTCAGGAAACGGGCGATTACAAAAAAGGTAACAAATACCACAAATTAGAGATGCAAAGTGTGGTGTATCTTTATGAGCATGGCCATTTGTCTGATTTGGAGAAGTTTCTTAATCACAAGAATGTGTTTGTCAGGGCAGCAGCAGCTTATATGTTATTGCCCATAATGGAAGAACGCAGTAAGGCTGTACTACAGGAAATAATATCCAATAATTATCGCCACCAAAGTCTCATGTCAGAGATAGGGTTGAAGCGATGGGAAAATGGAGAAGTCATTTATCCTTATCAGGATGGATTTCATTGGTAATACAATAGAAAAAATAGCATACATTATGAAGAAGACAACAACAGAAAAAGAATTGAAGGTGATTGAGAGGCTGTCTCAGATATTTGAGACAGAGCCGACAGACAATGAACTGCGTAATGAGGAAATGGGTTTCTATGTGGAATATGACCCAGAGGACAAAACGATTCAAGTTCGGATAAACACATTCGTCAATCCTTATACGCAGGATGTACAATTGGTATATATGGAACGGTTGGCGAGACTGGCCTTTCTTGAACCGATTGCAAAAATTGACGCTAACAAACCGAGCAAGTTGGGAGGTATGCAGGTTGCGCTGACGATGCCCATGGCAGACGTCACCGACGATATGCTGAAGCGACTGAAGGACGTTATCCTCAAGATGCACAGCGAACAGGTGCCCAACGAGACCTTCATCTGGTTCAAGTCTGAATACAATGATGACGTATGCTACTTTGAAGGTGATATGTTGTGGTATCCCCGTCGTGCTGTTATCATGGGTGAGAATGGCTATGAGCGTTACGACTTTTCGGATGAGTCGAAGTTCGACATCGGGATGTGGGACATCGTTACTGGCGACTATGACCAGTTGGAGTATTCTGACTCGTTTGAACTAATCTCCTCGGCGGCATTCCAGAATATCTGGGATAAGACGGAGAAAGAGCATGAGCCAGAACCTTGGGAATAGATAAGAAAAACATAAATAACGTACAATGAACAGAAAGATTCTATTGGTACTGATGGGGGCAATGATGCTGCTCACAAAGGCGCCAGCACAGACAACGGCGCAAGAGAATGCCGTGGGACATTTTACGTATTGCCCCTACCTGGCGGTGCTCTATAGTCTATATTCCACAAGCGATAAGAGCACAGGCGCAAATAAGCTACAGCTTGGGTTCGGATTTGAAACTGAGTACCGTTTTACAAAGCTATTTGGTATTTCGGCAGGTCTTGAGCTGGCAAACTTCGGAGTGAAAGGCCACACTACAATAAGTGACAGATATGGCCCTTCCCTTTCTATTGAAAACGAGTATAAGATGAAAACTCTTTCCCTGCCACTAATGTTTAACCTCCATCCATTGGCAAGCAACAAGCTGTCCCTGCGGATGGGTCTTCAGCCAGGGTGGTTGATAAAGACCGATTCTGACAAATTATCCTCAGGGGGTATGTGTTTTGCCATACCAATAGGTGTGGCCGTCGGTGTAAGCGACCGTGTACAAATAGAGTTACGCGCGCACATCGGTACTACGAATTTTGAGGATAGAAAAAACCACGGTGAACTATACCAGCGAACGTTGGCCTTGAATCTGGTCTATATTATACAATGAATCGTGGGACAGTGAATCGGCGGGACAGGTTTTTGATTCCTCCCGCAATAAATGTCGATATAAGCCGTTAATAATATGAGAACAAGAACCGTTAATTCTTATATCAATATAACAAAAGAACCGTCCCTCTGTTATAAGGACTCATACTTCTTTTCTCATTTAAAGGGTTCAACTTCTCTTTTATTTTGGTTATTTATTGGATTATTCAGATATTATTCGTATCTTTGCGGCGTGAACAAATAACACTACGATTATGACGACATTAGCACAGAGAATCAAGGAGACGCCAATGGCACCGTATTTGGGGCTGCTGCGGGGGATGACTCGCGAGCAGAAGCAGATTGTTGTGACGTTCATCACGGAGTCTATGGAAGAGACCAAGGCCAAAAGGCAGGTGCCCGCAGAGTTCAAGCGCTTACGCGGTATGGTGAACGTCACTGACGAGGAGATAGCACAGGATGAACACTTAGCACACATCATGGAGCGATGAAACGGATATTCCTCGACACAAACATTCTGATTGACTACATCGATAACCGTGCGGGGGCCGATGACGCGGAGCAGATTTTCGCCTGTGGATTCTCGGGAGAAGTGTTGTTGTTTGCCTCTTCGCTTACCTTCGCCAATATGGCGTATATCATCAAAGGCCGTTCACAGGAGGAAAAGTATGACGCGCTTAAACAGATGGCTGGTGTGGTGGAGATACTCCCTCTGGGCAAAGATGAGGTAATGTCGGCTATAGCACAACCTGTGAAAGACTTCGAAGACATGCTACAATACCAGTGTGCCAAGGCTGCTGGCTGTGACTACATCATTACTAATGACCACCGACACTACGATTTCTCCGACATTCCTTTTTTCTCGTCATCTGCTTTCGTCGAGCAACTCGATGAGTTGATATAATATCGGAAGAACAAAACAAACGGGTTTGCTTTTTAGCGGATGTCTGACTTTTGCTATTTATTGCAAAGGTTGGGGATAAACTGAAGCTGCAGCACCTGCATCGTTGAGGGGGCCACGGCAAAGCGCTGGTCAGTGCGCTGGCCGACGAGCCAGACGATGCGGGCATCGGCATCGAGAACGACCAACTGGCGACGCTTCGCGAAGATGGAGAGCTTGTGGTCGGTCAGTATAACAAAAGAACCGTCCCTCCGTTATACACAAAGCAAAGTCCCCTGATTACAAAGTAACTCCAATTCTTTGAAACACCCAATTGTTTTGCAATTTATTTAAGGACTCATACTTCTTTTCTCATTTAAAGGGTTCAACTTCTCTTTTATTTTGGTTATTTATTGGATTATTCAGATATTATTCGTATCTTTGCCCCCAAGAACAAAAAG
>JAEEGJ010007870.1_pt1 | contig 29956 bp, 35 predicted proteins | sample 8958761 | NCBI WGS metagenome assembly JAEEGJ01 (sample SAMN16246546, study PRJNA631951) | gut metagenome | biome: gut microbiome; feature: rumen; material: RS-attached | host: Bos | place: Iran: Karaj | collected 2018-10
TAGAGACACCTCTACACTCTACACGGTAACAATAAACAATAACCAATAAACGTTAACCAATAACCAATAAAAAAAGGTTAACGTTATCGTTATCGTTATCTTCCATCATACATCATCCATCGAAGTCCTCTTACCTCTTACCTCTTACCTCTTACATCTTACATCGAAGTCCTCTTACCTCTTACCTCTTACCTCTTACATCTTACATCGTTCCCGTTATCGTTATCGTTATCTTCCATCATACATCATCCATCGAAGTCCTCTTACCTCTTACCTCTTACCTCTTACATCTTACCTCTTACATATTACATCGTTCCCGCCATCCTGCTTAAAGAACTTGAAAACTGAAAAGTAAGTAACAAAGTGTAAATATGAAGATAACATCGTTTGAATATAGTGATTACAATTGGGCTCTTGATAAAGTGTCCTTTGGTAATCTGAATTTGATAGTCGGCAGGAATGCTGTCGGCAAGTCTAAGACGTTGAATGCGATTGTCTTGTTTGTCAGATTCCTGAACGGCGATGTTAATGCAGCGACCCCTTCACATTGGTGTAAGGTGGAGTTCATGACAGATGATAACACGATTTTGACGTATGGCTACAATTATACAGATAATGTAATCACTGATGAGACTCTTTATAGAGGCAATGATAAAATTATTTCAAGAAACAAAGAACATGCTTTTATCGGCAATACAGAGGTTAATCCTCCAGCCAATAAGTTGTGCGTCCAGTCTCAGCGTGATACGAAGAACTATCCGGAATTTGAGTCTATCATGCAGTGGGCAGAGAAGCTGAAAGGTTATTCTTTTAGCGAGTTGTCATCTACAAAATCAGATCACATTCCAAGTATGTTTAATGAGAAAATTGATTTCTCTGACATATTTGAGACATTAGACAAGAATGTGGAGAAAAAGAGTTTTGTGATAGAAAAGATGAAGGAATTGAATTATGAGATTGAAAAGATAAAATTACTTAAGCTCTCTGATAAATATTCCATTGTTCTCATTAAGGAACATGGAGTGAATACTCCTTTGTACTCTGCCTTATTGTCTAATGGAATGCTCCGTGTATTATATATCTTTGCTTATATGGCGTACCTTTCTACAGAGCAGGGAGCAAGGACGTTGCTTGTAGATGATCTTGGTGAGGGCCTTGATTTCAATAGGTCCAGTAAATTGAGTAAGATTATCTTTGATTATTGTGAGGTGCATGATATCCAGTTGATTGTCACGTCAAATGATAATTTCCTGATGAATGCAGTCAATTTAGATTACTGGGTAATTCTGCAGCGCGATGGTATGCATACGACAGGAATTAGTAAGAAGACTCATCCAGATATGTTCCTGAAGTTTAAGAAAATGGGGTTGAATAATTTCGATATGCTTAGTACAGACTTCATATACAGATATCTCGAGAAAGCTAAGGAAGTATGAAAGTTGCCATATATGTAGAAGGTATTACTGAGGCAGGCTTTGTTTATCAGTTGTTAGGAGAGAAATATCAATGGGATTGGACGAAGGTACAAATAGAATGTTTGAACTTAGACCCTCAGGAGGCTGCAAATGATCTTAGGGATTTTGGATTAGCTGACGCACCAAATTATTTCTTGATCTATGATTCAGGTTCTGACACATCAGTCGTATCTGATATTCGTGATAGATTCCAAGGTCATATGGACCAAGGCTTTGATAACGTAGTAGGTTTAAGAGATGTATATAGCGAGAGTTATATCGAACTTTATGGCAGGCATCTTGATCAACAGAACATAGCGGCTTTTATTAAGGATATACAAGAACCACTTGAAGAATTAAATAAAACAGGCTTTATTCGGGTTCGATTTGCCGTCATGGAGACTGAGGCCTGGCTATTGGCTTTGAGTAATGTTTTTCAGAAGATAGATAATAGTTTAGATGCCGATGGCTTGATGACCAAAGCTGGCGTTGATGTCAATAGTGATCCTCAGACAACTTATTTTCATCCATATGCAAAGTTGGAAGACATCTTCAAATCGATAGGTAAAAGCTATAGTAAGCATTGGCGTGAAATAAAGGAGATAGTCTTTAAGTTAAAATGGACGGACTTTGAATCGTTGTATAATTCAGGGAAATGTCAGTCATTCCGCGAGTTCTATGACTCTGTATTCCTTTGATACTTCAAATCGTACCGTTAATTACTAATAGACACAATTAAATATTTGTGATAAATTGTTCCAAGACACTACAGTGATGCATGATGCGTACGCTGGATGGAAGGAATTTACGGCGGTTCGAATCCGCCAGGCACCTCCAAAATTAAGGTTCATCCATCTTACATCAAGATACTCAGTCCTCTTACATCTTACATCTTACATCATACATCTTACTTCTTACCTCGAAGTCCTCTTCCATCATCCATCATACATAAACGGGCATGAGCTCAATTTCCGACGCCATCCAAGCGAAATGCCTCGCCTTTGGCGACCGCATCATCAAGCTCAACGATTACTTGTTAGAACAGGCGGCTAACAAGAAGCCTGGCTACAAGATGGTAAATGGAAAGCGAGTATATAACAAAGCGGTACCTGTTTATTTGCAATCTATCTCTGCATTATGCAACCAACTATTGAGATCAGGTACATCTATTGGCGCCAATAACGCAGAAGCAACTAATGCGATTAGTGATACAGACTACCGTTCGAAATCGTTCATTGCGTTAAAAGAGGCCAGAGAGAGTTTATACTGGATACAGTTGCTTCATCGTAATGGCTACATAAATGACAAACAGTTCGAAAGTATTTACGGAGACTGCGAAGAGTTGGTCAAGATCCTCGTCACTCGTTGTAAAAAGATGAATGATTTAATCGATGCTAAAGGGAAAAAGTAACTCTTACATCTTACCTCTTACATCTGACCTCGAAGTTCTCTTACATCGAAGTCCTCTTACATCTTACCTCTTACCTCTGACATCAATAGTCTCTTACCTCTTACATCTTACTTCTTACATCGAAGTCCTCTTACCTCTTACATCGTTCCCGTTAAGGTTAGTAAACAATAAACAAAGAAAACACTCGTGATATTTGGTCGATTCAAAATAAATGATTATCTTTGCACAGATTAATATGACGAAGGATATTAGAAAAATAATACAAGCGCTGACATATTTGGCTAACTATCAGCCAGATAAAATGTTGGATAACATGAAGGCATATAAGCTTTTGTGGCTTGCTGATCGTTATCATTTACGTCAGACGGGCAGAACAATTACAGGTGACGCATACTATGCAATGCCTTTTGGAATAGTCCCCTCAGATGCAAAGTGTCTTCTGGAGAATGCCAAAACAAAGTTGAAAGAGCCTAAGGGTTACAAGAATAAATACCTGATACTTGGCAATCATCGGTATAAGGCAATTGCAGAGCCAGACCTAAAGGAATTCTCTGTATCCGACAGAGAGGCATTGGACAAAGTGCTCAAAGCATATAACAAGTATGATGCCCTCCAGCTTTCTGACATTTCTCATAAGTTTCCAGAATGGACTTTCTATAAGGAAATGTTAGAAAATAAGGATGCTAAAAATTCATATAAGATAGATTTGGATCACTTCTTTGAGGATGCACCTGAGGAAGAGCGATTATTGTTCAATGACAGCACCGAATTGCTTGAACTTACACAAGAGTTGTATCATCAGTATAATCGAGTGTAACAGTTATGGATATACCCATAGAATTGGTTGGGGCAGTTCATCACAAACAGACACCGCTTTTCGTTTGGCAAAGTTGAAGGGCCTTGATTTAAATACATTCCCTGTATTTCCAAAGAACGATACCAACAAGTTCACCAAAGAACAGACTTATATCAACTGTAACAATGTCATTGAGATTAGCGAAAATGAGTTTGGCCGGTTGATTAAAGATGGAAAGGTACATCGCCTAGATGGGAGGATTGACGAATTAGGCTTGCAACTCATAGGCCAAGGTGTCAAGTTGAGTCCAGAGGTAGAAGACAGGATCAAGGATTTGTTTGATTAAAGGAGTAAGGTGACAGTTCCCGTTAACGTTCTCGTTTTCTTCCATCATACATCATCCATCGAAGTTCTCTTACTTCTTACATCTTACTTCTTACATCGAAGTCCTCTTCCGTCATACATAATCGAGCATGTCTGAGATTTCCGACGCCATCCAAGCGAAGTGCCTCGTCTTTGGCGACCGCATCATCAAGCTTAATGATTTCCTGCTTGCTAAAGCAGCAGAAGATCATGAGAGATATAAGAAGGACCAGAAACAACGTAAGTTTGGACAAAAAACTTCTTCCATCTTACATCAGCCATCTTCCATCCCAGTACACTTACAAGCAGTAAGTAACTTGTGCAACCAATTACTTCGTGCAGGCACGAGCATAGGCGCTAATAACGCAGAAGCAACGAATGCAGTTAGTAAGACGGACTACAGAGCCAAGTCTTTCATTGCCCTGAAAGAAGCTCGCGAATCTCTTTATTGGATTGAGTTACTACATAGAAATAATTACATTGACGACAAACAGTATAATAGCATCTATGTTGACTGTGAAGAATTGGTCAAAATCCTCGTCACAAGATGCAAGAAGATAAACGATGATTTGGAAAAGAATGCTAAGTAGTGAAATGGGACATAAGGGAAAAATCAATTAGTCTGACATCTTACATCTTACTTCTTACATCGAAGTCCTCTTACATCTGACATCAATAGTCTCTTACCTCTGACATCAATAGTCTCTTACATCTTACATCAATAGTCTCTTACCTCGAAGTCCTCTTACCTCTTACATCTTACCTCTTACTTCTGACATCAATAGTCTCTTACCTCGAAGTCCTCTTACATCTTACATCTTACTTCTTACATCAATAGTCTCTTACTTCTTACATCGTTCCCGTTAAGGTTAAATCATGAACTCCTCTCGTAACTTCCGTGAATACAAGGTCTGGCAAGATGCCGTAGCATACGCCACCCTAGTCTACGAAGTAACTTCAAACCTTCCTTGGTTCGAGAAGAAAGGTCTCTGTGATCAGTTGCAGAGAGCAGTCGTCAGCATCTCATCAAACATAGCAGAAGGTGCTGGCCGTCCATCAGATGCCGACTTTGCTCACTTTTTAGATTTATCGTTAGGCTCTGCCAATGAGGTTGAAACTCAACTCCTCATTTCCAAGAACCTAAAATACATAACAGAAGAACAATATAAAGAATTATTGTTTAATCTTACGGGCATACAGAAACAATTAACTGGCCTCATTTCCTCAATCCGCAGGCAAAGTTAACGTTCCCGTTCCCGTTAACGTACTATATATAATTTTCAATGGATAAAATTCGAATGGTGATTACTCCACACCAGAAGCTATGGAGTGTAGATTTCAAAGAAATCTGGCGCTATCGTGACCTGATAGAACTCTTTGTCAAGCGCAATATAGTAGTACAGTACAAGCAGACTATCCTTGGTCCACTGTGGTACATTATACAACCCGTGTTGACGGTCATTATGAATATGGTAGTCTTTGGTGGTATAGCCAAGATGAGTACTGATGGTGTTCCTCAGGCCATTTTCTATATGGCAGGTAATGTCTGCTGGTTCTACTTTTCCGACTGTCTGAACCAGACATCATCCACGTTCACAGCCAATCAAGCCATGTTCGGCAAGGTCTATTTTCCCCGTCTGGTAGTTCCTATTGCTACTGTTTTAAGCAATCTTTTGCGCTTTGGCATACAGATTGGCTTGTTCGTTGCATTCTACCTATATTTCTTCCTTAGCGGTAGTGACATCTGTCCCAATTGGGCCATTCTCTTAGTGCCCGTTTTTGTCCTGATGATCGCTGGTTTGGGTTTGGGCTTCGGTATCCTGGTGTCATCCATGACCACCAAATACCGCGATCTCACCATCCTGTTCACGTTCATCGTTCAGCTCTGGATGTACGCCACCCCCATAGTCTATCCCATCTCGATGGTTACGAATGATACTCTCCGTACCATCATAATGGCCAACCCAATGACCTCTATCATCGAGGCCTTCAAATATGCGACCCTCGGCCAAGGCTACTTCTCCTGGTTCGCCCTCGGCTACAGCTTCGCCTTCATGACCATCCTCCTCGTATTCGGTGTGGTGGTCTTCAACAAAGTACAACGCTCCTTCATGGATACCGTTTAATATCAACGATAACGATAACGCTAACGTTAACCAAACGCTTCGCCAAGAATCTTCCCGTTCTCGTTCCCGTTCTCGTTCTCAGTGTTATAAAGAATTGTTGTTTAATCTTACAAGGGAGACAAAAACAGTTGACTGGCCTAATTTCCTCAATCCGCAGGCAAAGTTAACGTTCCCGTTCCCGTTAACGTTAAATATATGAGTTCCGCTATAGAATTTGAAAACGTCGGCAAGCAATACCGCCTTGGTCTTGTTTCTACCGGCACCATCAGCCACGACCTCAATAGGTGGTGGACGATGAATGTGCTCCGCAAGGAAGACCCATACTTGAAAATCGGTGAAACTAACGACCGCTCCCACAAGGGAGAGAGCGAATACGTTTGGGCCCTAAAGGATATCAACTTCAAGATAGAAGAAGGTGATGTTGTCGGCATTATCGGCAAGAATGGTGCCGGTAAGAGCACCCTGCTCAAGCTCCTCTCCCGTGTCACCTCTCCCACTACCGGCAAGATTATTGCCAATGGTCGCATTGCCTCCCTCCTCGAGGTCGGTACTGGTTTCCATCCCGAGATGACGGGTAGGGAGAATATTTATATGAATGGAGCCATAATGGGCATGACCAAGCAAGAGATATCCCGCAAGCTCGATGAGATTGTAGACTTCAGTGGTTGTGAACGCTATATTGACACCCCTGTCAAGCGTTATTCTTCTGGTATGACCGTCCGTCTTGGTTTTGCCATTGCCGCCCATTTAGAGCCAGAAATCCTCGTCGTTGATGAAGTCCTTGCCGTTGGTGATGCTGAATTCCAGAAGAAAGCTATTGGAAAGATGCAGGAGGTTAGTCAAAATGGTGGTAGGACTGTGTTGTTTGTGAGTCATAATATGGCTGCTGTTCGTAAACTATGTAAGAATGGTATAGTTCTTAAAGATGGCATATTGAACTTTAGAGGCACCGCAGATGAGGCTGTTGATGAATATTTGAAAGTCTATGCAGACAACTATGAGGGAATGTCTCTTGATGATATTCCAAGAACTGATGTAACTAATGGCTTGGTGAAATTTATTGGATATGAATATGTAGACAATAACAAGATGTCTATTGAACCTCATTGTGGTAAACCTTTGTGCATTAGATTAAAGGTAAAGGTTGCAGAAGATATTCAAAATGTATATATTTCAGCAGGTGTTCGTACTATGTTAGGCGAGCCAATCATGTCATTTCCTTCGCATTGTACCATGGATAATTTTCCATTATCAGCTGGAATACATTACATTACTTTAGAAATACCAAAGCTTCCTCTCTCTCCTGGAGTTTATCGATTGGGATTATGGTGCTCAGCAAGTAATTTGGTTTCAAAAACAGATTGTGCAGACTATTTAGACAATGTGATTAAACTCAATGTCGAGCAAGATGATTTCTTTAACAACGGAAAACAAATAGCCCCTCATTTAAGTGGTAAGATTGTTTTATGTGATCACAGATGGGTTATAGAATAATTAGTTTTAACATTTTTACTGATATATTATGCTTTTATCCGTCATATCCCCCATTTATAAAGGCGAGAAGATGCTCGACGAACTGGTCTCACGCATAGAGGCAGCTGTTGAAACCTTCACTAAGGACTATGAGATTATCCTGGTCAACGACTGTTCGCCCGATGACTCTTGGTCGAAAATGAAGGAAATCTGTGCCAGAGACAAGAAGGTCAAAGGCATCAATCTTTCCCGTAATTTCGGTCAGCACTATGCCATTACAGCCGGTTTGACGGAATCTACAGGCGAGTGGGTCGTGGTTATGGACTGTGATCTCCAGGACCGCCCCGAGGAGATTCCCCATCTCTATCAGAAAGCCCAGGAGGGTTATGACACCGTGTTTGCGAAAAGAGTAGCACGCAAGGATCGGTTTATGAAAAAGATTACGGCTCGTGTTTTCAATTTTGTTTTCAACTATTTGTCAGATGCTCCGGATGTTAAGACAAATGTTTTTGGTATTTTTCATCGGAAGGTTATCAATGCAGTATTGAGCATGGGTGACTATATCAGATGTTTTCCCCGTGAAGTAGGATGGGTAGGATTTAAGATAGGCTACCATCCTGTCATAAAAAATGAAAGAGCAGAAGGAACTTCGGGCTATTCTTGGTTCAAGCTGTTCTCTCTGTCATCTGCAATGATTATTTCTTTTTCGAACAAACCTCTTAAGTTAGCTTTGAAATTTGGATTCTTCATCGTGTTTCTTTCTATATTGTTGTCATTGTATTATTTAATACGGTATTTTGTGGGTGGAATCGGAGTTAGTGGTTTTACCACAATTGTTATTTCCATGTGGCTGATTGCAGGAATAATCATCTCATTATTAGGGGTAATTGGCATTTATTTGGGTAATGTCTTTAACAAGGTAAAAGACCGTCCTAATTTTATAATAATGGACAAAATCAATTTCTAAGATAAGCGTGAAGAAAATAGCTATCATAGGCGCATCGTATCTCCAAAAGCCTTTGGTTGAGAAAGCAAAGGAAATGGGACTTTACACGCTTTGCTTCGCGTGGCGTGATGGGGCAGTATGTGCAGATGTCTGTGACAAGTTCTATCCAATCTCTATTATTGAAATAGATGAAATACTGAGCATTTGTCGTGAAGAGAAAATTGATGGAATCTGTACTATCGCTTCTGATGTTGCAGCACCTACAGTCGCTTATATTGCAGAAAAAATGGGGTTACCTGGCAATTCGTATGAGTGTGCCGTTAAGGCTAATAATAAATACTTGATGCGTGAGGCTTTTATGGGGGCCAAGGTGCCGTGCCCTCAATACCAGATGGTGACAGATGTAATGCAGCTGAGTGGAGACAAATGGTATTTCCCTCTGATTGTAAAACCTTCAGATCGTTCAGGTTCCTTGGGTGTACAGAAGGTAAACAAGCCAGAAGAACTCCGTGATGCTGTTCTGAAAGCCTTGGATGTTTCTTTTAAAAAAGAAGCGATGGTAGAGGAGTTCATTGACGGCAAGGAGATTAGTGTCGAATTCATATCCTACCAAGGCATCCACTATCCACTGGCCATTACCGATAAGGTGACAACGGGTGCTCCTCACTTCGTGGAGCTAGAGCATCATCAACCATCAAACTTGTCGAAGGAAATGTACGAGGAAATATACGAAATAACCAAACGTGCACTGACGGCACTGGGTGTTACTAACGGAGCCTCCCATTCCGAATACAAGATAACGGCAGATGGAAGAATATGCATTATGGAAATCGGAGCAAGGATGGGTGGTGACTTCATTGGTTCTGACCTTGTAAAGCTCTCTACAGGTTATGACTTTCTTAAAGGTGTGGTAGATGTTGCTCTTGGGGAATTCTCGGTACCTATAAAATCTTTTCGGAAATACGCAGGAGTCTATTTCCTTTGTGAGGAGACGAAAAGGCTTCTGGCATTTTTTAGACTCTCAGAACAAAACAGTTCGATTGTGCGATGTGAATATAGCGAAACTAATTTGCGGAATGTTACATGCAGTGCTGACCGCTGTGGCTATCTGATATATCAAAGCGATACAATATTTCAAATCAGATGAAGAGATTATTGTTAGTATCAGAAAACTCTCTTCATTTTAAAAAGCTAACAAACGAGACGGTAATTAGCAGTTAGCACAAATACATTTAGTATTGTTAAATTACAACACTTTTTTTAATTCAAATGAAAAAATTAGCATTAATAGGTTCAAAAGCCATGGCTCATGGTGTGCACTATATGGTTGAATTGTATCAGTTGTATGAATTGGTGGGCTATTTTGATGATTATGTAGAAAGAGGTACGATCATAGAAGGTCGGCCAGTATTAGGATGTACTGATGATTGCATAAAATTGTATCGTCAAGGTATCTTTGATTGTATCTTTGTTGCTAGTGGTTATAATAATTTTGATGGAAGGGCACAACTCTATGAAAAAATAAAAGGGATTATACCTATGGCAAACATAATCTCTCCGTCTGCATTTATTCATCCCACAGCCAAGTTAGGAGAAGGTATCTTAATTTCTGATGGGGTATATGTTAATTGTGATTCGATTATAGAAGATAACGTCGCTATAACGTTAAGGTCTGTGGTTAATCATGGTGGGCATGTAAAGAAACACACCTTTTTCTCAACAGGAGTTACAACAGCGGGCAATGTTACAATTGGAGAGCGTTGTTTTGTAGGGGTCGGTGTTACAATTTCTGACGGAGTCACCATATGTGATGACGTGTGGCTTTCTCCTGGATCGATTGTTATTAAGAATATTAAAAAGCCTGGCCATTATTTGTCTCAGGCTGCAAAGCTATATCATATAGGTTAATACAATGGCAATTTTCAATTTTCAGGGTATTCGTATAACGGCTATGGCAACAGCTATGCCAACGCATGAGGTCCGCCCTGATGACTTCAAAGAGCAGTTTGGCGACGAAGAGGTAGAGAAATTCAAAAAGATGACAGGCGTGATAACTTCCCGCAAGGCATCTTATCATCAGACCACTGGAGACCTTGGCTACATAGCAGCAGAGAAAATCATCAGTGAGAAGAATATCAATAAGGAGGATATTGGCGCTTTAGTGGTTTCTACACATAGCCCAGACTATCCACGCCCTGCTACAGCTTTCATTGTGCAGAAACGACTAGGTTTGAGTAGGGAATGTGCTTGCTTTGATATTTCATTGGGTTGCTCTGCCGTGGTTTATGGTATTCAGGTAGTTGCTTCCATGATGATGTCAAGCAATATCCGCAAGGCACTTCTCATTAGTGGTGACACTGGTAGTAAAAGCGTAAATCCCCGCGATAAGTCGAAAGTAATGCTAGGCGGTGATGTGGGTGTATGTTTGTTGATTGAACGCACTGACAACCCTGAAGATAAATTAGAAAGCTTAGTGCGAAGCGATGGTAATGGCTACCGCTATTTGATTGTACCTGGTGGGGGCTGTCGTAACATGAACCCTTCGCATGAAGAAGTGATGTGCGAGGATGGTATTGAACGCTCATTGTATGATTCATTTATGCGTGGAACATCCGTGTTTACATTCACCGTATTTGACGTTCCTCGTATTGTGAAGGACTTCCTTGCTCAGACTAATACCACTATGGATGACTACGACTGTTTCGCATTCCATCAGGCCAATCTATATATCTTGAAACAGATAGCTAAGAAAGCCAAGATACCCGAGGATAAGATGCCTATCACCTTGCCAAAATTTGGCAATACTAGCGGTGCTTCTCCAGTAGTATCTATGTGTGATCGTTATGGAGAAGATACAGATAATAAAGAAATTAATGTCATGCTATGTGGTTTCGGTATAGGGTTGTCATGGGGTGTAACCTCATTCAAGATAAATACCGCAGACATTCTGCCAATCATTTACGATGATACTGTGTTTGATGAGGGTATTATCAATGATCCCAACGAACTGTTCAAAGACATGAGAGGACTCTAAATAAAGAAATACAATGATTACTAATATCCTTGAATATCTTTACGATAAGGTTTCCCGCTTCCCTGATAAAATAGGAATTGCTGACGATAAGCGTTCATTGACGTTTCGCCAATGGGCTGATGAGGCAGAGAACATTGGTTCGCTGTTGATTGAAGCCACAGACGGTGCGATGCGTCAACCTATCTTGGTTTTTGTTGACCGTAAGGTAGAAACGCTTGCTGGCTTCATGGGCGTTGTAGAAAGTGGTAACTTCTATGTGCCCATTGACTGTAAAATGCCTTTTGAGCGGGTAAAATTGATTTCTAACGTTTGCCAGCCCATTGCTGCCATAACAATTTCTGATAGGGATAACACAACACTTGAACAGATTGGATTTAATGGTGTACGTCTTAACTATGTAGAAGCAAAAGAAGCTCCAAAGAATCAAGAAGCATTAGCTTTGGTTCGTAGAGACATAATCGACCTGGATCCGGTTTATAGTATCTTTACCAGTGGCTCAACAGGTGTTCCTAAAGGAGTATTGATTTCACATCGTGGAATGATGGACTTTGCAGACTTCCTGGTCGAACGGTTTGGTATCACGGATGAAGATGTGGTAGCCAATCAAGCTCCATTCTATTTTGATTGCTCGGTGAAGGACATTGGTATATGCTTACGTTCAGGAGCCACATTGAATATAATACCAAAGAAATGTTTTGCCTTCCCCAAACTGCTTATTGAGTTTCTGAATGAGCGCAAAGTGACATGCTTGTTTTGGGCTACATCCGCAGTGATACTTGTGGCAAACACTGGTATTCTTGATGAGAAGAAACCACTATATTTGAAGCATGTATCCTTTGGTGGAGAAGCTATGCCAGCCAAGCAGTTGAATGCATGGCGTAACAATCTGCCAGAGGTACAATACATCAATGTGTATGGACCAACAGAGGTGACAGTTGACTGCACCTATTATGTTGTAGACCGGGAGTTCAGGGATGGAGAGTATGTGCCTATTGGTAAAAGCATTCCTAACAAACAGGTAATACTTCTAAATGACGAGGATAAACTTGCTGCCGTAGGGGAAGTGGGGGAGATTTGTTGTCGTGGAACAGGTGTGGCAATGGGTTATTACAACAACCGTGAGAAAACAGATTCTGTTTTTGTCCAGAATCCCTTGCACAACCTTTACAATGATATTATATATCGTACAGGAGACCTTGGCAAATGGAATGATAAGGGCGAATTGGAGTTTGTATCACGTAAGGACTTCCAAGTGAAGCATAAAGGTAACCGTATCGAGTTGGGGGAGATTGAGGTCGCTGTGAATGCAATTGAAGGCGTGACTAATGCTGCTTGCATCTTTGATCATGAGAATGACAAGTTAGTGCTTTATTACACTACAGTTGATGGTCAGTCTCTGGATATTATCAATCTGGTAAAGGAGCGCATTCCTGTATATATGTTCCCTGAAATATGCAATCATCTATTGCAGATGCCGTATAATATGAATGGAAAGATAGATCGTGTAGAATTAAAGAGGATGTATGATGGTTCTTTAGCCTAGTAGTAACAATGAGTATTTATAACAAAATATATGTTATCGGTACAGGTGCTGTTGCCAACAGTTGCGCCTTTTGTTTCAAGAAGGCAGGTGAAGATGTAGAACTGATAGAAAGCAGGCCTGCTACTGTTCCTACTTGCAAGCAGTTTTGTGAAAAAAAAGGTATTGCCTATCAGCAATTATCAGGCGATATTCTTAAGGCATTCTTGTTGGCTCTAAATGAACAGACTTTGATTATAAGTGCAGCCAACCGCTATCTCTTCCCCAAAGAAGTAGTGGAAAAGGACAATATCACTATTGTTAATTATCACGGTGCCTTACTTCCTAAGCACCCAGGGCGTAATGCAGAGGCTTGGGCTATCTATGATGGTGATAAGAAAGCTGGTATCACATGGCACTATGTTGTTTCTGATGTTGATGCCGGTAATATATTGGTTCAAAAGTCAACGCCTATAACAGACAAGACCACATCTTTCATGTTGTTGCGCATAAACAGTAAATTGGTAATGGAAGGCTTTGAAGAGATACTTCCCGGTTTGTTGGATGGCACTTTCAAAGGCTCAAAGCAGACTGAGCGTCATTCCATTCATTATTCTTGGATGAAACCTAATGATGGCGTTCTTGATTTAAATTGGAGCGCTGAGAAGATATCTGCGTTTTTGAGAGCTTTTGATTATGGTCCGCTCCAAACGATGGGTACGCCACAGTTGAACTTCAATGGTGAGAGCTACTCAATAGAGAAATATACAATTAATAATATTCATATAAATGTAGAGTCAATCCGTCTTGATAATGATAATGAGACGATAAGGTTACTTAAAGATAATATTGAAATAATAATGCACTTAAAAAAAAGATAATGATGGAACAACTTTTAGAGATATTGAAGGGAATTCGTCCCGATGTAGATTTCGAGAACGAAACCGCTCTGATTGATGACGGCATTCTAGATTCGTTTGATGTAGTAAGCATTATCTCAGAACTAGATGATGCCTTTGGAGTCCAAGTACGAATCACTGAGTTAGACCCGGAGAATTTCAATTCAGCGGAGTCTATTTGGAAATTGGTTCAAGAATTGAAGGGAAAAACTGAATAGATGATGAATGTTTACGATTTGACCAAAAAGCGCATCGTGTTCTATGGCTTAAAGACTGGATTGGATGTTGCTATTTTAGATAGATTGAACGGTTCTGGGGGGGGTATTTTTTTGTTACAACCTAGTGGAATTAACGAATTGGAAATGAAAGTGCAGGAAATCGTTAAGACGCATGGCGCTTTTGATGGAGTGGTGTTCAATATTGTACATAGCGATTTTCGTCCACTGCAATTTGTGAAACCAGAAATAGTGTCTGAAATAATGATCGACAACTACGGAACGTTCGTGGAATTGATTCGAACACTGAAGAAATACAAAGGTCTTAACAAAGGGGCAAGTATTGTAGCAATGAGCAGTATAAGTAGTATCAGAGCCATGAAAGCAAAGATGGCATTTTGTGCAGCAAAGGCTGCTCTTGATGCTGCGGTCCGTTGCTTAGCAGTAGAATTGGCACCGTATGGAATCCGAGTTAACTCTATTCAAAAAGGAGCAGTGGATACTGACGCAGAGAAGCCTCATATCCAAGCAGTGACAACTATTCGTAGTGAAGAGACGTCTAAAGAAAATATTGCTCCTTTGGGTATCGTCAAGGCAGACGAGGTTGCAGATTTGGTAGCTTTTCTTTTAAGTGATGCCACAAAATCATTAACAGGTCAAAGTATTTCTATTGACGGAGGATATACAGCATAGAAATGGAGTTTAAAGGTAAAAAGATAATTGTGGCTGGGGCAAGTGGGGGTATTGGCAGTACTATATGCAGTCAACTTGCAGAATTAGGGGCAAAGGTTATTTTAATGGGACGTAACTTGGAGAAGCTCCAACAGTTATGCAGCCAACTCATTGATAATGAACATCGATGTTATGTTTGCGATTTTGCCATGCCAGATTCTATTGAAAATGTGATACGTACAATTATTTTGGAGAATGGCCCCGTAGACGGATTTGTTCATAGTGCAGGAACGGGGGCCGTTCGCCCACTGAAATTGTCAAGGTATCCGTTCATGCTGGATGTAATGAACATCAATTTCTTTTCATTTATAGAGATAGTGAGGTGTATTACAATGAAAGGGAGATTTAACCAAGGAATGAATATTGTTGGTATCTCATCAGTCGGGGCTCAATATGGGCGTGCAACACGAACAGCTTATGCGGCATCTAAGGGAGCAATGGATGCTTCTATGAGATGTTTAGCAAAAGAATTGAGCGCGAAAGGGATCCGGGTTAATTGTGTCGCTCCAGGCGCAACAATTACCAATATGACCGAAGAGTATAAAGATTATGCACAAGACACGGAGGAATACAGGTTAAATGCATATCGTCAGTATCTGGGCGATTGTCATCCTTGTGATATTGCAAACGCAGTGATTTTTCTGTTAAGTGATAAATCTAAGATGGTAACTGGAACCGTTTTAAATGTTGACGGTGGAAAATTATCATGCTGATAAGAAAGAAATATTGTATTGTTAAATAATTAAAGTTTAAGAAAATGACACAAGAAGAAAAAATTACAATGCTTGAGGATATGCTTGAGCTGGATGGTGGTACTTTGAAACCAGAAATGGAGCTTAGTGGAATTGAAGAGTATGACTCCATGGCCAAATTGTCACTCATTGTATTGATGGATGATGAGTTTGGCAAGAAACTGACGGGTGAAAAATTACGTGAGTTTAAGACGGTTCAAGACATCCTTGACTTCATGGATTAAAGCGAAATGGCTGCCTCGTCCAAATAATCCTGTTGTGTGGCAGTTCTATAATTATTCAGGGTTAAATTGACAGCATGACCTATTTGTTTGTGAAGCACATTCGGTGACTCTACTATGAAAATCCAACGAAAAAAGAGAGACAGTTCGGCTAACATTGTGCTGATTCTTTTTGCTGTAGCCATCTATGCCTCCTCTGGGTATTTCTCCAAGTCAGCCTCTTTCCATGCTTTCTTGAGTTTACCATACCTGGCGTATTTTTCAGGAGTCATTATAGTACTTAGCACCTATGCTGTTCTTTGGCAGAAAATACTACAGATGGTTCCCTTGAGCCAGGCATATCTTTATAAGAGTTTCGGATTGGTATTCGGCTTGATGATAGCCCATTTTGTGTTCCATGAGGGTGTTTCAATACAGAATATGATTGGTTGTGGAATAGTTTTTACAGGAATCATAACCATTGCTGTCGCAAAATAAGGTATGGCACTTTACTACACCATTTGTATCTTGGTATCCCTTTCCTGCTCCGCGTCACAGTTATTGCTGAAAACGAGTGCGGGGCAACAGCACAAGTCGAGAATACATGAGATGTTGAATGTTAAGGTCTTTATTGCATATTCCGTTCTTTTTGCCTCCCTGCTGGTTAATATATGGTTATTAGGTAAAGGGTTACAATTAAAAGAACTTGGTATGTTGGAATCCTTAGGTTATGTCTTTGTGCCATTATTATCTTGGCTTTTTCTGAAAGAGCAGATAACTAAACGAACCATCTTGGCTATTCTCATGATTTTAGCAGGAATTATTGTTTTTTATCTATGATACCCTTTAACAAACCTTATCTCACGGGCAAGGAAGCCCATTATATGTATCAGGCGGTTTACACTGGCAAGCTGTCTGGAAACGGTGTGTTCACTAAGAAATGTCAGCAGTTCTTTGAGGAAAAATATGGATTCAAGAAGACGCTGTTGACCACCAGCTGCACTGACGCTTTGGAGATGTGCGCACTGCTATGCGAGGTAGGGCCTGGCGACGAGGTTATTGTGCCCAGCTACACCTTTGTGTCTTCTGCCTTGGCCTTTGTGCGTCAAGGATGCAAAATCATCTTTGCTGACTCGATGGCATCGAACCCTAATATCGATGCGGAGAAGATAGAGGCATTGATTACCCCGAAGACTAAGGTCATCGTATGCGTGCATTACGCTGGTGTTGCCTGCGATATGGACCGTATTATGGAAATTGCCAATAGACATCATCTGCTGGTTGTGGAGGATGCGGCCCAGGCTATCGACTCCTATTACAAAGGTCGCCCATTGGGTACCATCGGCCATCTCTCGGCTTTCTCTTTCCATGAGACAAAGAACATCATAGCTGGCGAAGGAGGTCTGTTAGGCATCAATGATGAGCGATTCATTCGTCGTGCTGAAATTCTCTGGGAGAAAGGCACCAACCGCTCAGAGTTCTTCCGTGGCGAGGTAAATAAATACGGATGGGTGGACACAGGTAGTTCGTTCCTCCCGTCTGAGGTGGTGTCTGCCTTCCTATGGGCACAGTTAGAGAGTATGGAGGGCATTCAAAACAAACGTAAGATGCTTTGGGAACGATACTACGAAGGACTGCAGCCTTTGGCAGAAAAGGGGTTTGTCCAATTACCTCAGATTCCTGATTATGCAACCAACAATGCTCACATGTTTTATCTTGTCTGCCGTAACCTGGAAGAGCGGACAGGTCTGATCCAGTATCTAAAAGAACATGATGTACTTTCAGTGTTCCACTATCTAAGTCTACACAAGAGCGAATATTACACCTCGCATAACACGAATATCCCAGATCTGCCCAACTGTGACATGTATGCTGACTGTCTTGTAAGGCTGCCGATGTATTATGAGTTGACAGTGGATGAGGTGGATAGGATTATCAATTGGATATCTTCGTATTATTCTGTCAAGTAAGTATGAGAAAAAGTGTTCTGGTTTTAATCATACTATTAGGAATAAGCCTCTTCTTTAATGTGCTTTTTGTCGTTTCAGATGTCCTGTTTGAAATGAAAGCGAAAGCTATGATTAAGAAGGATTTCACAGTTAGTGAAGTATTAAAGAGTAAAGAGGAATTCCGGGCGCAATTAATGTCAACCCTAAAAGACCATGTTGTATCTGGCAGACGTGTTGAGTTTCCATCAACAAAGATGTTTATTAGTGAGAGGCTAACATCAGAAATTGCCCCCCCCAAGAAATATCCTCTATTATACTGGAGTGAACCTTCATGGTCATTTGTTGCATTGTTGGAGGATGCCATGATTCATGGAGATAGAGAAAGTATAGAGGATTTGGCTAATGTGTTTGAGGGTGTTTTGAACACTTCATTTGAAGTTGTAGATCAGTCAACAATGGGCATAGGGGCAATTTATTTGGATAGTCTCAAAACAGACAGCAAATATAAGGCTTATGCTGATAATTTATTCTATTGGCTTAAAGACAGGGATGGAGATTATGGGATATTATATGGAAATGACAAAAGTCGCTCTATTGTTGACGCATTAGGTATGGTCGTGCCGTTCTTGATGAAATATGCTCAAGCCTATCATTGTGTGGAAGCAGAGAAATTGGCATATAAAACTATAGAGAAATACATAGAATATGGATGCGATGACAGTACAGGTATACCAGCATTTACTTATAGAACTAATCCTCCACGCATTAAAATGGGGATGACCAACTGGGGACGTGGCATCTCTTGGTTTTGTCTTGGTTTGTTTTCGATAGACGAATCAAAGCTGACTACAGGTGCTCTGAAAAAGGTCACTGCGTTTAATTCATCTTTATATGAACTTTGGAAACAAGACCGTTCGTTCAGTCAGTTCGTAGGTGAAAACAATAAAAAGGATTTGTCGGCAGAGCTACCGATATTGTATTATTTATATAAAAAACAAAAGATAGAATTGTCGAGAAATGATGTTTTGCAATATTCGCAATTCATGCATAATGGCGAAATGTATAATTCAAGTAGTTCGAATACTGGTATTGTCAGATATGGTGTGTCATACGGACCAAATATGCTTTCAGATGCCTTCATGCTTAAACTAATCAATGAAGTGGAGTGATATGAGATGCGTGAATAAAATATGGCTATTGGTATCAGTAATTGCTTTAATATCAATACTGTTTTTTCAACCAATATATTTCTCAGCAGCAGATGACCCTCGCTACATTTATTTGCTGAGTGGTGTATATACGGGTAGTCCTTGTGCTGAAGTCGTGTTCATAGGGTATTTGTTTAGCACACTGTGTTCATGGCTCTATAGTATGTATTTGGGCATTGAATGGTATACGGTCATTTTCTATGGTTTGTATCTCCTTTCATATACTGTCATTTCATGGCACGTTTTGAAGTGGAAACCCCAAAAGACTTTTGTAAAGTATGTAGTAGCTTTTTCTTTCTTCGTTTTTCAAATTTACCTGTTGTTGATTCCTCAAAATACAATCTTGTCAATAGAACTTAGTTTTGCATCATTAGTGGTGATGCTTAATTCGGAATGTCGTTATAGAAAACAATTATATGGTATCTTGTTATTTTTTATTGGAACTCAAATACGCTTTTCTGCAGCTTTTATTCCTTATATGATAGCCTGTCCATTATTTCTATGCAATTTTCGGTGGAATGATGCTTCATGGTGGAAAAATCGCATATTATTAGCTGGGCTAATCGTTGTTGCAGCTATTACCTTTTTTACAAATAAGTCGGCATATTCAGGTGAGCAATGGAAAGAGTTCAATGAGTACAATGAAGCGCGGGGATTTCTTGCAGATAATCCTATAGCAGGCGAAATGACTTCCCAAATAGCAAGCCAAGAGAATCGGCTGGCGTATGATTTGTTTTACAGATACCGCATCTTTGACTGGAACATTTTGACTTTGGAAAAAATCAAGAATTATAAGAAAATATATGAAGACAAGCGGGATGAGGTGATTAGAAGAAACATACGACCTTATATGAATGCTTATAGGAACATGGAGGGAGGATGGGTCTTATTAGTTCTTGTATGGGTCTTCTTCGAACTGTTGAGAAGGAAAAAGTATTATGCCCTCATCAATCTCATCATAGTAATCGCATTGTTTTTGGGAGCGAATTTGTTTATGATGTCTACTAGCTTTCCCAAGGAGCGAGTCCTTCTAGGTTCTTTGATGTCTTTTTTCTTTGCTGTTATATATATATCCCACAATTATGTTAAATATACAGAAATACTTCTTGTTATAATATGTCTGATATGGGGATATAGATATATGTCTTTAGATTATTCAACATCAAGAAACCATTTGTCGCGGAATAATGAAGTAAAAGAAGTAGAGCAAATATTGGGGCAATGCGAATCTGAAAAAGTTATGCTTCCTGTACCGACTCAATTAGTTCCAGAGGTTTTCCATACCAGTAGTAGTTTAATTGGGAAAAAAAGCATCATTCAAGGATGGCTGCATATATATCCTAAGGCCGATTTGTCATATCAACCCTTTACATCTTTCGTTGAAGGTCTTCCATTATTAGTCAAAAAGAACGCTACTGAGCAAATAGACATTTTAAAAACTCTATTAAGGCTTCATTATAATATCAACGCAACGCATATCATATTAAAAGAGTCTGAAAACTATTATTTGATAAGATTATTAGCAGATGCGAATAGCAATCCTGTAAACTATAAGTCTTGCCATCTTGTATATGTAATGGGAAGTGATACCTGTCTTTGACGTGCGAATAAGGGCAATGTTTTATAGTAGTAAAGGCACTAGTGATACATATTTTTCTGGGTAGGAGGCTACTTGTCTAAAATAGAACCAATGAAAATAGCACTTCTTAATTTGCAATACGATAACAATTATGGAGGCAACTTGCAGAGGTATGCCCTAATGACTGTATTACAAAGGATGGGTCACGAAGTGACGCACTTAAATTTACGTTCTAATTTCATAAGGGATCCTCTGTATAAACGTGTTTATCATTATTTGCGGAGGTTAAAACATAAAATGTTTAATCATTATAAAGGCTCATTGATACCAGATTATAGAGCCCAACAAGCATATCTAGATCGTTGTAAAAAAACGGATGTTTTTTATGATAGGTATGTTAAACATACCAAACCAATATTTAATAAATCAGATTTAAAGAAATATGATTATTTTGATGCGTATATTGTAGGATCTGATCAAGTCTGGCGCAAAGAATACGCATCTCATCATGGTCTCACCACTTTCTTTTTTGACTTTTTACCAAGTGATTGTTGTGTTCGCAGAATAGCGTACGGGGTGTCGTTTGGCATAGATGAAAATGTGCTGACGGAAGAAGAACTGGGATTATTAACTCCATTATATGAAAAATTTCATGCAGTATCTGTTAGAGAAGATGGGGCATTAACATTGTTACAAAAATACAATTGGAATAATCCCGAAGCTTATTTAGTGTTAGATCCAACATTGTTACTATGTAAGGAAGATTACATTAGATTATTTCAGGAAGGTCAAACACAAAAGTCACAGGGAGACTTATTCTGTTATATTTTAGATTGGTCTGATGAAAAGCAAACCACAATAGAGAGTGTTCAAAGGAAATATGGTTTTCAGCCCTATTTCGTTACGAATAACGATGAAAATGTTTCTGTTGAACAATGGGTTCGTTCTTTTTATGATGCAAAGTATGTTGTTACGGATTCGTATCACGGTGTATTGTTTTCTGTAATTTTTAACAAACCATTTACTTTAGTTCGAAATAAGGAACGAGGGAATTCGAGGTTTTCGTCATTGTACAACAACATTCTTGGCAATGATATGGTTTCTAATTATAACTGGGACAGGATTAATGCAAATATTGAAGAACTGAAATTAATATCAACAAATTTTTTAAGTAAAGCATTGGAATAATGAAATATTTAGTATATCAAGATTGGCCCAATACTTCTGGTAATCATGCTGGAATAAAATATTTATGTGATTATTTGGCAAGGGAGTATCCTTTGGAATATCAAAGCATACCAATGCCACCAGATATAGTTTATAATATTTATCTTCCTTCAATATTCGGAAGAATAGAATTGGAATGGAAAAGGTTTTATTTTCCAATAAGAAATGCAAAGAGAATTCGCTCAATTATAAAAATGCTTATAAAAAAGCTTAAAGATGATGACAAGGTATTTCTTATGGAATATATGATAAAGCGCATTAAGCAAAATGTCATAGCAGAATCACTAAAGAGATGCAAACAAGAAATACCGGTTTATGCGATGGCCCATATAACTCCAACCAAAACAGAATTGGAGTTTAATGACTGTGAACTGAAGATGTGGTTAGAGCCAATAGATATGTTGTTAACATTAGGTCATAGCCTAACAGACTTTTATGTATCCAAAGGATACCCTGCTTTGAAAATTCATACTTCTTTTCATTATGTGGATCAATACTATTTAAATGATGTAATTGAAGAGCATGATGGTTTTTCTGTTATAGTTATGGGAAATATGGCACGCGATGTTGATTTGTTGAGAAAAGTTGTGCTAAATAATCATGATATATATTTTAGAATATGTAAGGGAATGTATGATTACCAGGACTTTAACTTTGACAATGTTAAACTTCTTCCTTTTTTGCCAGAAGACGAGCTTAGAAAAGAAATGAAAGAATCAGATGTGTCTCTCAATATTATGACAGATACTGTAGGAAGTAATGTCATTGTAACATCCTTGGCAATGGGATTAGCGATGATTTGTAGTGATGTCGGATCGATTAGAGACTATTGTGACGAAAGTAATACTATTTTTTGTAATACAGAGGACGATTTCAATAAAGCTTTAAAATATCTTAGGAGTTCAAACAAATCTTTATTTAAGATGAGACAATCAGCAAGGGAAAAAGCAAATTCTTTTTTAATAGAAAAATTTCACAAGGGTTTTTCCCGTTTATAATTTTGGATACATACCTGCCATGATAAAAATATCAATCATCATACCAGTATATAAGGTTGAGCCATATATTGTGCGTTGTGTTGAATCTGTGCTTTGTCAAACATATCGTAATCTTGAAGTAATTCTTGTTGATGACTGTTCGCCAGACCGTAGTATAGAGTTGGCAAAGGAGTGTATTGAACGGTCGCCATTAAGTAACGCTCTATCTTTTATTTTTCTTAGACATGAATATAACCGGGGGCTCTCCGCTGCACGAAATACAGGGTTGGATGCAGCTACAGGGGAGTATGTCTACTTCTTGGATAGCGATGATGAGATAACAGAGGATTGCATTACAACTTTGACAACGCCAATCAGAGGTTATCCATACGACTTCGTAATAGGAAATTATAAAACGACAGGTTGCGATCAAGTTTTTCCACAATTACTTATAAATGGTAGAATAGAAGGGGTGAGAAAAATTGCATATAGCTATTCCAAAGAAGAATGGTATTGTATGGCAATTAACAAATTATGTAATACCGATTTTTTAAAACGTAATCAGTTATATTTCAAAGAAGGACTTATACATGAAGACGAATTATGGAGCGCGCTTCTGGCATGTTCTGCAGAAACTATGTGTTCTATAAGAAATAAAGCGACATATATATATCATATAAGGAAACATTCTATAACGACTAATGAAAATTACGAACAAAGGATTGACTGTTTTTGTAAAGTACTAAAAGAATTATATGAAAACCAAAATAAAAGGAGAATTTATATTAAAGAAATTGAGGGTATTGAAGACAAATTAATAAAACACATTTCGTATTTAATGTTCTTAGAGGGTTATTCTCAATATAAAATATATAAAAGTTTACGTTCATACGATATTCGATTGTGGAAAACAAAAATAAAGATGTACAATACACTAAAAACCAGAATACTATATGGAGACAATTTCCTACCTATTACAATGGGGTTTTATTACAAAAAAGTGATTAATCGGCTTTTGAGGTGTTTTTACGCTTTAAAAAGAAGTTAGGTGTACCCTATATTAACCCCTTACAATGAGCGTAAACTGTCAATTTTGACGTCTTGTATATGAAAGAGGATTTTGATACCTTTGCGCTCGTTTTAAGAATGAGACAGGTGAAGTGCAAATCGAATTTTTTTTGAACTTTTCTGAGATGCAGCCTTCATTCAACATAGTTAAATGGTCTACAGTAGTAAAGTTTGCGAGCCTTTGGTTTCTGTACCAGACTGAGGGCCCTTCCAAAGAACATCTCGGTAGAGAAGATCTTAACTGACTATGAGAATATGCTGCCGATGACCATCGGTATTAAAAACAATTAAATTTTAATTTTTATCTGACGAGGCCGGATGGAAGAACTGTCCTTAAAAGCTACGATTATGCGAGAGCAGATTAATGCTTGTATTATCTCTGCCGAGCGTGAGTAGTTTCGACAATGGGAATTAACGTTGAGGATTGATAGTTTTCGTTATTGTTGAACTGTATTTGAAAATTTTTTCGTACCTTTGCACCCTCATTTAAGGTCATTAACGACCTTTGATGTAAATGATCTAGTCATAAAGCAACTGAAAATCAGAGCGATATGATGATGATGGATAAAGCTGGCGATTGTTTAGGGCGCGACACAACGATGTGTGGTGACCCCATTCTTTGGTTTCCAATGAGAGTAACGTACTCGCGTGAACTCAAGATGAAGGCAGAGTTAGACCGGTTAGAGATTGAAAACTTTCTACCGATGACGTATAAGTTGGTCGATGCCGATACAGCGAATCCTCATCGTGAACTGGTTCCTGCCATCAATAACCTCATCTTTATCCGCTCGTCTAAGGACCGGATTAGTACTCTGAAATCGACAAATGTAGTGTTGCAGCCTTTACGTTATATCATGGACCGGACAGCCCCGCAGGCCCATACCATTATGACGGTGCCAGATGCCCAGATGCAGAACTTCATGCGTGTCGCATCCATGACCGACGATAGCGTGATGTTCCTCAATGACGAGACAGTCGTTGGCAAGGAAGGCAAGCGCGTTCTGATTACCGGTGGCATATTCAATGGCGTCACAGGCGTCATCCGCCGCGTCAAGCGCTGCAAGCGCGTCGTCGTCGAACTTGACGGCCTCGCCACTGTCGCCATCGCCTTCGTTCCAGCCATCCTGCTTAAGGAGATTGAAAGCTTTGATTAAGAAATTCAGAATAAAATAGAGACTATGCATATAACATATTATAACTCAAATCCTGTTCCTGTTGAATATACGGAAATGGAGATGAAAGAGAAGGTTCTCGCTTTTATTAATGATAGAAATGGGGAATTTTCTTTTAGAACGCTGAGCAACTATATTGTTCAAACAGCAATGAATGAACAGAAAGTAAAAGATGCTGCCCATACCCAATATAGTAGTAATGAAATGGATCCGCTTTCTTCAATTCTATTAAGTAAAATTATATGGGAATTGATATGGGATAAGAAGGTCTTCATTGTCTTTGGAGAAAATCCCTATATGGCTCATTACGCAGGTGATACAAGGTTTATTGCGGTAAAATAGGTTCAAAAAGTACTATGATTAAGCAATATGTTGTAAACGTAGGTGATTTCTTGAGCGACAAGAACATCTTTGGCGTGCTAGTAAATCAGCTGCTCATAGTCGTAAAGGATGATGAGCAACTCGGGAATTATATGGACAGGCTTAGGCAGCACTTAAATGTTATTCGCCCAGAGCTGATGATGGTGGTAGAGACAGAATATGTTGATGCCGTTTTTAGGGATACCTATTATAATTACTTTTCAACTAAGTTGAAACCCTACTACCGTAATTGTGTTAGATTGTCTTTCTTTGAACCTGGATTTAAAACTGTAGAGGAATATTTGCAGTTTTCAGAGGAAGAAATTCAACGTCTTTATCTTGGTTTTATGGTACTGCGTCCCATAGGTAAGTGTATTGGCAGGAATATTATATCGCCTAAGGCCAAGATTGCACCGTATTGTGATGTAAAGTTAACACTGGCCAAATTTCATGCTACTTGCCTCGGTGTGAAACTTACTGTGGAAGGATTCCCACACGCTTCGCAAGACGGAGAGTTTATGACCTGTGCAGAAACCACTACATGGAATCTGATGGAGTATTTCGGCAACAAGTATGCGTTATACAGACCTTTATTGCCGTCAGAACTTATAAATAACCTTCATGCCTATTCATCGGAAAGAATGGTACCATCGTCAGGGTTAACTGTTCACCAAATATCGATGGCAATAGAACAACAGGGATTCAGTTCCCTGCTTTATACAAATAAGGACAAGAGATTCCAAGAGTTATTTACCTGTTATGTTGAAAGTGGTTTACCTTTAGCTGTAGCAATAAGTTCCGATGCTGGTGGACATGCTGTGGTATGTATAGGTAGAGAAGAAACTGATAGGACTAAAATGAACAGAGGAAGATATTTTGGTTCCAGTGGGTATATCGTATGGAACTACAATGTGGATAGTTTTGTATTTAATGACGACAATCGCCCCTCATATATGATTGATGGGTTTAAACAGCCGATACAATATCTTCCCAATGCGTTTATACAAGCATTTATTGTACCCTTGCATAAAAAGATATATTTACCCGCAGAACAAGCAATAGATACAGCTCATTTTTTCATTGAAAAAGAGTTCGTTTTTCCGACAGGCAGTGCAGTGAGAACTTTTCTTACGTCATGCCGCTCGTATAGGGAATATATCCGTAGGAATCCCGATTTTAGTGACACCTTAAAGATAGCATACTTAAAATTGGATATGCCAAAGTTTATATGGGTGACAGAAGTATCGACAAAGGCGGACTTTCAGCAAAAGAAAGTCAACTCGCTCATTATTCTTGATGCCACAAGCCATGCCTCGTCGGATAATCCATATGCATCATTGATTTTGAAGCAAAACAATAATGTGGTCACAATTTATGATGAGAACACACGTTCTTATAATGATGTGGCAACGAATTTGCCTGCGAGATTTGAATCGTTTAATCACAATTTACTATAAATAATATCCAAGAATATGGAAGAGACAAAAGGATTTTTCGAACTTGCCCAAGAAAGTGGTGGACAAGTTAAACCGTTCGAGCCGACTTATACTGAGGAGTTCCGCAAGTACATGGAGGAGTCTGTGCGGTCGAGTGCAAATCGACACGAAGAGGCCGTTAGGGATTCCTATTCAATTGTGATTAATTGCTGAAACCTTGGGTTGGGTGAGGACTTATTCAGAAACTCTGATAACTTGTCCCTTAACGATGCCACTGACCTGTCCCCTGCCATCCCGATTATGACAAGGTGTCAATCATGGCACAAAACCGACTTGTCAAAAGAAAATTGATAGATGAGAAGGACTTGTATTTCAAGGAAGGCATTATCCATGAGGATTGTTACTGGACTTTCTTTCTGGCAAAATATGTCAATTCGTTTGCATGCCTACAAGAGAAGACATATTATTACAGAGTAAACCCTAATTCAATAACTGGAAAACCAAATAAAGAAAAAAAACGACTAGTTTTCGAGTCATCATAGAGGACTTTTCTGCTAACATCGATTTGTTTCAAAAAGGAGCACAGAAGACGCTCATTTGGTATTTATTGCTTCAGGTTTGGGGGAACGGGTATTACAATGGGCAAGAAGATAAAAAGCAGTTGTTTCACTGCTTATATCATCAGTGTTCGTGGTATGAGAAAACTTGCATGCAACTTTGGTATATATTGCCAGATAGCTCATGGATAAAAGAACGATTATTTAATTTTATTGTCTGTTTATTTAAGTTGAAATTTTAAGTATGTCATTTATGAATATCATAGACAGGATTAAAAATAAGATGTTTCTTGATTGGAATCCTTGGTTCCGCGACAACATCATCAATCCATATCATCGTAGGATGTTATGTAACTATGATGTTTCTATCCTATGTAACAATTGCGTTGGTGCGGTAATAATTCACGAACTGGGTTTACAATTTCGTTCCCCATTTGTTAATCTTTGGTTATATCCGAAAGATTATATTAACTAAAGTTTCGCAAGTGATGGCGCACCTGCATAATTTAACATAAAATAGGAATAAAAATGGCCTCGATGTTTGGTTAACTCACTGAAAATGAGTAATTTTACAATCGCCAAAAAGTAAAATTCAAACATCAAAGCCGTGAGCAAAGGTACAACAATTATTTCAGATTTGAGAAGCTTTTTCTCAGAAAATGAGAATAACCGTGCAATTAATGCGATTATGAGAGTGATGGAGTGCATAAACATACGTCCTGACCAGATAGGGACAGAGAAGAAAAAGAACTGCAAGTTTACGAACGTGCAGGTTCTGAATCTTCTGGTGCTGTTCCCGTTCTTCGTCGTCAGGAATGCATACCAGTACTCGGGCTCTTCATTAAGCCGCCTGTTCTGTTGTGAGAAGGACATGTTCTATCGTTTTATGAATGATGGTAATATCAAGTGGCGCAAACTGCTTTATGCGATGAACCTCCAGCTGCTGCGTAAGATCAGCCGCAGCACAGAGGCTGAGCATGACAAGCCTGTCTGCCTGATTATCGATGACACTGACGCTCCAAAGAGCGGACGTAAGAGTGAACTTATTGGCAAGGTGTTCTCTCATATCCAGCATAAGAGTATCCTCGGCTACAAATGTCTGACGCTGCTTCTGAGCGATGGTATGAGCCAACTGTTTCTCGATTTCTCGCTTCATGGCGAAGAAGGCAGTAATCCAGACAAGAAGCAAGGGCTGACGGATAAACAGCGGAGCGAGCGTTTCTCTGCCGACTATGCGGGACAAAGTGTTGAGGAGCGCATAAAGGAATACACAATGAAGAAGACTGACAAGGCCATTGAGATGGTGAAGTACGCCATCAAGCGCGGCATCCGATTCGACTATCTGCTCATTGACAGCTGGTTTACCTGTGCAGACTTCGTTCGCCTGATTACCAGCCGCCACATCAAGTGCCACCTGATAGGTATGATCAAACTTGGCAAGACCAAGTATCATACCCAATGGGGTGATCTGACAGCCAACCAGATTATCAATAAGCTCCAGAAGCAGGGCCTCACCAAGCATAACAGAACGCTCAGATGTACCTACTGCACCATCGACGTGAAGTTTGCCGGAACCACCGTACGCCTGTTCTTCTCGAAGCGAGGCAGGAATGGGCATTGGAATGGATTGCTCACAACGGATCTCTCGCTCAGTTTTCTCAAAGCATACAGGACGTACGCTACCCGTTGGACTACCGAGGTGGCTTATCACGATTGCAAGCAACTGCTCGACTTCGGCAGATGCCAGAGCGTACACTTCTCTGCGCAGATTGCCAGCTTCACGCTGACCATGATGCAGTATAACATACTTTGCACAGTGAAACGGTTTGAGGCCTATGAGACCATCGGAGCGCTCTTCCGTGAGGCCACAACTGGTACTCTCGAGCTGTCCGCCTCGGACAGGATATGGGAACTGATATTGGACACCATACTGGAAATCGCAGAGATGATCTCTGCCGATGCCAGTGAACTGCTTTCTGCGGTTATTGATGCCAATCCTAAGTTCCATAAACTCTATCAAATGTATAAATTAGTCGCTTGATGAATGAATATTCACTTGCGAAAGTTCAGTAACATATAGTACACGAACATTATTAATAAGGAAATGGAACAAAAAATTCAGCAAAGCAACAATGCGGAATATTCGATGACTATTCCGACCAGCAGGCAACTCTGGAACTATCTTCTTCACGGGCAGAGAAATACGTCCAAGAAACTCTCGCGCGTGGAAGCCTTTCGAGACATAATAGAACGGCAGCATGCAGCACTACTGTCTGGTGTTGATGACGGCATCGGCGCGAGTGTCATTGAACTCACCAAAGCATGGCGGTGGAATAGAGACACAACCAGTGCCTTCATCGACACTCTCCGGCGGCTCGGAGTAGTAACCAGCGAGAAGGATGGAAATAGGACTATCATCAAGCTAAATTATACTATCGAATGAAGGAGCATTTCAGGAATCTCAGAGAAGCCCTCAGACGTGAAAATATTCTCGTCTGCGACC
>JAEEGJ010007874.1_pt1 | contig 29950 bp, 28 predicted proteins | sample 8958761 | NCBI WGS metagenome assembly JAEEGJ01 (sample SAMN16246546, study PRJNA631951) | gut metagenome | biome: gut microbiome; feature: rumen; material: RS-attached | host: Bos | place: Iran: Karaj | collected 2018-10
TTAACCACTGGTTTGACATTTCATCGTGTTGCATCAAATGTTCCCATTGGCATCAATTACCATTTTATTGGCTCTAATAGAAAAAACGAATTGACCATCAGTTTTTCTTCTGATGAAGTTGTCAAATTCAACGAAGTAATGGAAAGGTTAAAGGATTAACAGCATAAATAATCAGGCTTATGTATTGCAAGTATTGTGGTAAGGAATTATCAAATGATTCTAATTTCTGTCCCAATTGTGGAAAAAAGCAAAAGGAAGGTAATTCTTTCGGCTTATTGGAAAGAAGCAAGTTTTCCGAGTTAATCGTTGCTCATAAGAAAACTGCATACTGCTATGCTGTGTGGTTTCTAATAAATCTTGGTTTGTTTATTTTTTCTAACCAAAGTGATAGTGAAGACTTTTATCCCTTTAGTCGTTCTCTTGGAGAGGTTTTGGGAGGCGAAAAGTATTATATAAACATTTTGGATGCTGATCGCTATGATTTTTCCGAGTTCTTTTTCTATACCGTCTTATTGCCCTTAGGAATAATTGGACTGCAAAAATGTTATCCATATCTGTCTCCATTGTTGAAAAGGATTAAGGCTCGATATCGTCAATGGAAAATAGACAATGCGAAAAGTATAAAAGATTATAATGCTAATATCACTACTTATACTCAACCATTAGCAAAGAATGAAACAATCGCTAAAGTATCTGATGAAAATTCAACGGAAGTCGAACCTGCCAACGATATAGTGGAAGTAAGTGCGTCCCATGAGCATATAGAAATAGTGCCACCTGTTGACCAAGTTTCATCAGAGGAAGGTCACGAGGAACTGTCGTTAACGGTAGAGGAAGTTAAGAAAATGTCTTTATTTGGAAGATTTGTTGGTAGCATCATAGATAAATTGCTTATCCTTATTATTTTCGTAGTTGGCTCTATAGCAGTTAGCCCATATGGAGCTGCTGGCAGACTTGGTACTTATATGGGACTGATGAACTCATCACCCAATAATTACGAATACATAGACAGGGCTGCAATGAATCGCTATGGGACTTATACTGATGGAGTTAGTCAATACTACCAAGATAGGGAGAAATTAGCTAATGAACCACCCCATATTGGCTCTACGATAGAACTGGACATGAGCATTACATTCTCGTTTATCATTCTCAATCTCTTATACTATTTCCTATTTGAGAGTATATTGTCAGCATCATTAGGAAAGCGAATGTTGGGCGGAGTGTTATTAGATAGTGCAGATGACAAAATAGGCTTTGGCAAAGCACTGTTAAGGGCTATATGTGGAGGTGTGTTAATGTTTGGGGTCTATCTCCTCTTCCACCTTCAAATGGGGCTAAGCAACTATGTCGTTATTTGTGTTTTCTTCCTTTTGTTGGATTTGCCCGTGTTTTTTACAAAACGCTCTCTGATAGATATATGTAGTGGTACAACATATGCTAAACGATAATAATCCCTCACATATGAAACATTTAATCAGTTTTTTTCTCTTTCTATTCGCTATAACGCTGGTAGGCTGTTGGGACAGTAAAGCAGTAAACGATGTTGAATTATATGGGAACACCTTTATTCATGTCGACTATAAGGATTTCCACGTACCTAATGATTGGAAGACTCACTGCCTGTTTGATAGTGCATTTCAGATACAATTGCCTCCATATATGCGGCAGACAGAATCTTATCCAATGAATGAAGGTTGCTCAAGTGTTATTTTTACGTATGAAGATAGTACTGATGCTAGTGAATATCACTATGGACGAGTCGGCATTGATTATTACTATCATGGCATCGGTGATTTTAACAAAGCAGACGATATTATCAGCTACTCAGATCAAAAGATGATTCTATCTTCTGTTGTCAAGAGAGCATTGAGTGGTGGCGATAAGATACTGGGCTATACTGTCCCTGATGGAGAGCTGTTAAATGGACCTTTCTATGATTCGCACCCTTTATATAATCATAAATCCTTCATTGCCTACGATGCATATTACAGAAGGAAGGGACATACTGGCGAAGGTCCAGTATCTTGTCACATATTCTTTCTTATGAACAGAACAGAAGCGGCGTTGATGACTGTGTCTTTCCACGATAAGGACTCAGTTCTATTCAATAATCTGTTTAATCTCGTCAAGACTTTCAAGTGGACAACTATTCATGAGTAACATAGCATATGCATGGTAATACTAAAACTAAAACGTATATGAGAAGATTATTTCGTTTGTCATTATTCGCGTTTCTAGCCTTGTCTTTCTTCTCCTGTCAGAACTACAAGTATCGTGACATGGATCTTTATCCCATTAAAGAGAATGGTTTATATGGATTTGTAGATTCATTAGGTAATAAGGTCGTTGTTCCTCAATACAGATGTGTTTCCAACTTCTTAAATCACTTGGCGGCAGCAGTTGTTGATACGTTCTATGATTATCGTTCAGATAGTACTCTTAACAAATTAGGGTTAGGCTATGCAAAAGAAGTGACAAAAGAACGTTTCCTGAATATGAAGTATGGTTATATCAATATAGAAAACGAGTTTGTGATAGAACCCAATTTAATTCGTCGTTTTAGGGTTGGCGACGATAAGAATGTCAATTCATCTCTACTACAAGAATTGACGACCAGGCTTTCTTTTAGCGAAGGACTTGCACCATATCAAGACTCAATAACATATAAGTTTGGATATATTGACACACTTGGGAACCAACGTGTTCCTGCTCAGTACTATAGTTACCAAGACTTTTCTTCGGGCAAAGCTGCGGTTCAAATATTCAAGTGTAATGATGATGAGCCTGTGACTGATGCATGTTTTAAGTGGGGTTATATTGACTCTCAAGGACAACGTGTGTCAGAGTTTATTTACAAAGACCTTACTTCATGTGTTAATGGACGCTCTTTTGGAACAATATGGTCTATGGCTAAAGACCAAGAACCAAAGCCAATAGTACGTCAAAATGAAAATGGGGAATTAGAATTTGAAGAACCTGATTTAGACGATAGTATGCCTATACAATCTCTTGTAACCGTTTTGTTGGATGAACATGGAAACGTTATCAAAAACGATCTTCCTTCTATATATATTTACTATGATTTTACTGATGATGGTATTGCGGTAGCAGAAAGACAAAATGCTGAACTCTTTGGCCCAGACTTAAAGTTTTTAGACAGAAACGGTAACTACCTTAAACCACATGAGGTTCAGAATTCCAATCCATATTATATGGGAGCGCTTCCAGAAGAACACTATTTTGCAGATGTTACAGCAATGTGCGAGGGTTATGCTGGCGTAAAAGCCTCTGATGGAACATGGCTATTTATAGACAAAAATATGAATCTATATTCACCAGTCAATGATACGCCTTATGAGGCTGTAAAGCCGTTCAACAACGGATTGGCTCCTGTTTGTCAGGAAGGGAAATGGGGGTATGTAGATAAGGATTTCAATGTAGTTATACCATTTAAGTATAAGTGGGTGAGTGCTGCTGGAAAGCATCTTATGAGAGTTATACAAGTTAACGAAGACTCGCATGTAGTCATAGAATCTCTTATAAACCGAAAAGACTCTATAGTATGGCAGAGAGTTGACAATAAGAATAAGTAATCATCCCATCATCCTCAAATATGGAAAGAAAAAGATTGCTAACGCTTTTAATTGCCTTTTGCTTTTTGGGGCTCACTCAATCCCAAACTCTTTATTCGTACAATAACATTTACTCTATCAAGTTACCTGCAAGTTTGGAACTCCAATCTTCCGAGTTGAACAGTATAAGACGAATTAACATCCAAGGAAAGAGCTCACAGGTTAAGATCAGCACACCTTCAAATCGCATTGTTTTCCAGCAAAAGGGGGTAAATGCAGATACAAAGTCTGCTTACTCTAAATATTGTAGGGTCATTGTCGAGTATTATAAGGAAAGTAAGAGTGAACCTGTATATGGACGCAATGATCAGATAGTTGTTGATAGAAATTTACTTTATGCCGTACATGGTTCTGTACAAGAAGCTTGCAATATCAACAAGACTCCACTACTGAAGTTCCTCAACATCCAACCACTCATAATCAATGGTTTTCCTGTTCTCTTTTATTCATACAGAAGGAAAGGTTGGGAAGGTAAACAACCTCCTGTGATAGTGAATGTGTTTCGCATATTCAATCGTTACGAAAGCGTTACATTGACATTCTCGTATCGTGAGGCTGAAAGAGAGTCGTGGAAAAGCATTCACAACAATATTACAAAGAGTTTTCAGTTCACAAATAAGTATTGATTATGAAAAGGTATAGTCTCTTTATTTTAATTCTTTTTTCTTCGTTTTCTTGTGTGGCTCAGCGTCATCTCTCATTTATGGGAATCCCTATAGATGGTACAATAAATTCTTTTGAAATAAAATTAAAAGCAAAAGGAGTGATGCCAGATACAGAAATAAATAAATCACTTCCATATGGAGAAAGAATGTATAAAGGGATTTATATTGGAAGAAAATGTTCTATTATTGTAAGATATACAGGAAAGACAAAAACAGTATATGGCATAGAAATTGCTTTGTCAGATGAAAATCCAAATGTTGTAAATAGTTTTGAGTCCGACTTTGTTGAAGGAGTAAAAAGAAAGTATAGGGATCGTTATCTTTTAGAAGAAGAAAATATATCAGATAAGACCATATATGTGTTTAACATAAAAGGATCAGATAATTTCTCATGGGATAACACAATCGGAATATTAAAGACAAGATGGATGACCATTGTGGGGAAACCCAAAGATGAATATCCCGACCTAAAAGAGAAGGTCATAAGAAGTGTGAAGATTTACTATATCGATAAAACGAATACTGAACTTAGAGATGAAGAAAATGCAAGCGATATTTAAAACCAATATATGTATGAAAAGGATAATGCTTCTTTTATTGTTAACATTTTCTGTATCTGTTCACGCACAGATACAAAGAAAATTTTATAATTTCACATTTGGCTTAACACAAAAGAGTCAAGTATATAATTATTTTAAGGCAAAAGGATATAGAATCCGCAATATTGACGAAAACACGATTGCTGTAAACGATGTAAAATTTGGAGGTTTTGATTGGGGCGTTTCTTATTTCTCTTTTTATAATAATAAATTTTATCAGGTTTATTTCATGTCTTCTGAGCATGATATGATTAAAGAAACATTAGATGAGCAATGGGGATTATTAAACACGAAGATAATGACAAAATATTCAGATTATATAGTTAGAAGTATGTCTTCTGACAAAGAAAAGTATTTTTTAGATTCAAAGACTGTAATGAAACTTGAATATGAATATTTTCAAGGGTCTTGGGCTTTATCAGTAATTTATTATGATGATAAGTTATTTAATTTAAAAACATCAAGCGAAGATAGCGAGCTATAGTATGGATTATTTTGAAACAGTATTTCACAAGCCTTGTGATTCCCAAAGATTCTTCTGTATAAGATAAACTTTGTAATTATGCAATATTAAATAATAGGTAAATATGAAACAGACAATTGTTTTAATGATTCTTTTGCTAACGAATCAATTATTCAAGGAATTAGATGAATCCTTAGATTCAAAATACCCGAGTTATATTAAATTAGAAAAGGATTTTAAAGGTCAAGAAACTCTCCATTATTTAAGAGATCCAGATATTGGAGAAATACATTTGTTTAGAGATTATGTGCAGGATAATCCTCACTATTTGTAGATTATTATGATTATCTAAATACAAGAAAAAACGAAAATAAGAATAATGATGATTTGTAATAACTGATATCATTATAATACAATAACTTATGCAGGAACAGGAATATCTAATGATATCGACGACAACGGAGATGGTGCGTCTTCGTGAGGAGAATGTTGTCTGCATAACCGCTGATGGTAACTATTCGCATATATGTGCCATAGGAGGTGAGAAGTTTATTGTGGCATTGCAATTGGGTCAGATAGAAAGGCTTATCAGTGAGCAACTGCGTTCCTCGTATGGCTACTTCATCCGAATTGGACGTGGACTGATTATCAATATGAGATATCTCTGCTATATCAATATCTCCAAGCAGAAACTGTATCTGCTGGATTCCTCTGGAAAGAAATATGTTCAGGATGCTTCGCGTGAAGCCTTGATACAATTAAAGAATATGATTGAAAAGATGAATGAGAATGGATAGACTGGATAATATAAGCGAAAACGAGATTCGTGTAATTGGCGCGAGTCCTGACATGCAACAGCATGAACAGCCACCCAAACGATCTGTTTGGTATGTGGTGGCGATTGCATTGATTGCTCTTATCATAGGTTTGATTGCCTTCTTCAATCGGTTGAACGATAATATGGAGCAATCGCAATCATTTGCACCAGTTGATTCAGTTAGGGTGCAGACGAATAGAAATGTGGCGATGGCACCTATAGTTACGAAACCGTCTTATGTGGAGATAACTGATACGATTATCGGTAATGTGAGCCTTCATCGGTATATCCCAGTCAATGCCAAGCCAAAACTGGTGGTTGGACTGATCAAGGATATTCCACCTTATTATATTTTAGGAGCAATGGCCGCTGACTTTGGCGATTATAATGGAGAATACAGAATAGCTGGTGCTTTTGTTCATCAGGGCGAGATGTTGAGTCACTCGAAATCAAAGTATGGATTCTGTGCGCTACTGAAGGATACGGTGGTGATAGGTAATGATCTTACTACTGCGTATTTCGAGAAAGCCATCGAAGAAAGGGGCGATTTCTTCAGACAGCATGCTTTGGTGCATGATGGTGAGGTGGTTAATAAGGTGATTTCACAGATTGGTGCGCTTCGTCGTTCACTTTGTAGACTTAATGACGGACGGCTCTGTATTATTGATACAGACATGACTGTATCGCTGGATGATTTTGCAAAAGTGTTGTGTCAATATGGTGTTAAAGAGGCCATTGCGCTGATGGGTACTGGTGCTGCTGTGAGGTGGGCCGTGGATGAGGCAGGAAGGCGTTATATCGCTGGCGCAGATGAGTTCGAGTTTCCTGACGTAGTGAACTATATTGTATGGGAAAAAGCGCATTCTGAGAAGTAATAAAGAGACGCATTTTCATTTCGTACTTTTAAACGGGCATTTCATACAGTGGCCCGTTTTTTTGTTGGTGTCATCCTTGGATTTTGCTAATTTTGCAGTAGATTATAAAACTAAGTGCAAGATGGTAAACGGTCAGGTGAATGGGATGATTCCAAATGATTTGGGACAAATGAATTGCTCAGTTCTATTGGGCGAAGTGAAGGATATGGTGCGTAAGTTGAGGCGTTATGGCGTGAAAGAGACGGAGATAGCGGCTGTGCTGCAAGAGGAAGTACCATTGCTAGAACTGGTGATTACTGATGACTATAGGATTCTTGTTGGTGAAAATCGGAAAGAGGTTCGTATGGAACCTCTGGTGAAGGCTGTGTATCTGCTGTTCTTGAGACATCCAGAAGGAATAATGTTTAAGTATTTGCCTGATTATCGCGAGGAATTGGCTCAGATTTATGTCAAACTGAAGCCGTATGGAATGAGTGACAGGGTGGTTCAGAGCATAGAGGATGTGACCAATCCGCTTCTGAATTCTATCAATGAGAAGTGTGCCAGGATTCGTGGGGCTTTCGTTGGCCAGTTTGATGACCATATGGCCAGACATTATTATATCGATGGCTTGCGTGGCGAGGCCAAGAAGATCGACTTGCCAAGAAACCTGGTGGTCTGGGAATAAACTTTTTGCCATATTTTTTGGATATTTGCTTAGTTTGCACTATCTTTGCAGCGATGTTCGAAAAGAATATAGAGGAATACGAGAGCATCCGTCAGGAATATCAGCAGAAAATCGCTGATAGGATGGGGGAGAAGCAGTGGATGGAATATAATGAGATTCTGTTCTCTGCACATTCATGTGCTATCGAGGGTAATTCGTTTACTGTCGACGATACGCGAATTCTTCGTGAACAGGGTATGGCCATGATTCCTGTTGGGCGTTCGCTGCTAGAGTGTACAGAAATGGCAGACCATTTCCGTGCGTTTGACTATATGGTGAGTCATTTGGATCATCCGTTTGATGAGGCTCTATTGAAAGAGGTGAATCGACTCGTAATAGAACATACATTGGGTTATCGGGCTCCTGACGCTGTCGCGGGCGAGTATACCACAGAGGATATGGCTGCTGGAGATACTGTATTTGGGGACCATGAGGAGTTAATAGCACGTGTGCCAAAACTGATGGGATCAACCCAGAAGGCCATTGATGATGGACAGCATCCTCTGATTGTAGCAGCTAAATGGCATGGATACTACGAATATCTGCATCCTTTCCGTGATGGTAATGGCAGAACGGGTCGCCTGCTTTCGAACTTTATCTTATTGAAGGCTGGTCATCCGTTGCTGATTATTAAACTCGAAGACCGTTCAGAGTATATATCAGCCCTCAGACAGATTAGGGCTGAGGGAACTGATGAATATCTTGTAGCATTCTTCTTAAAGACTGCCATTAATCGCATGAAGGGCGAACTGGCCCAGAAACGGAAGAACACCTTGCCTACGATGTTCTTCTAACACTTTTCCTCCTGAAAAATTTGGAGTTTTCGAATAAAGTTCGTATCTTTGCAACAGAAAAACTACAGGGCTTCAGAATACCGCGTCGGATTGCAGATCCGGAGGGAAGGGTTCTGAAGTCCTGTTTGAATACTGCAAACTACTTATCTCTTGTGCTTCTTCCTGGCTTTCAGGGCCTGCATGGCCTGATAAGCTTCAGTACTATTGTACTTGATGCCAGTCTTGTAATCCTTCTTGGCGGCTCTCAAGTTGCCCAGCTGTTCATAGGCATAGCCCCTGATATAATAGAGCAGGCCACAATAATACTGAGTGCTCAAAGCCTGATTCACATAGCTGATGGCATAGTTCCATTGCTGGTTTTTGTAGGCCTCTATCGCCTGATCACTATAGTACTGATAGTTCTTCTGCCTGATGGCCGCAGTCTCTGCCATAGCTCTCAGCCGCATATTCATCACTCCTGTGTCGTACAGGTCAGTTGTGGGAAACTGAGCCCAAGTGTCACCTGCATAAATCTGTGCCTCAGCGCTTGCCGTCATCAGGCACATCAATGTCCCAATCAATAGCTTCCGTTTCATATTGTCAACGTTTATGTTTACCAACTCCAGATACTTGTTCCGCGATTGTTGCTGCGCTGCACGGTAGTGGTATTCCCAAACGAATCCGTATAGCTCGACGATGAGCCAATGCTCTGACCGTATACATTATTATATGTAGTAGACCTGTTGCCAAAGCTGTCTGTATAGCTGTTCGAGGAACCTGTGCTTCTTCCGTAAGAATCGTAATACGAGCTGGAGGTATTACCATAGCTGTCCGTATAGCTTTTCGTAGTACCAGTTGTATTTCCGTATGCGTCGCGATGAGTGGTCGTCGTATATCCGTAGCCGTCATTGTAAGTCGTCGAACTGCCGATGGTATTACCATACGAGTTTCTGTGAGTAGTCGTTGTGGTACCATAGCCGTCGTTATACGAAGACGATGTGCCAGTTGTGTTCCCATACTGGTTGCGATGGGTACTGATAGAGTTTCCGAAACTGTCGGTATATCTCGAAGATGTACCAACGTTATAATTCTGTGCGCTTGCTGCGATGGCGATTACGACAGCCATCATTGTCATCATTAACTTTTTCATAATTCCAATGTTTTAATTGTTATACTTATTTTGTTTACTTACGCCTCTTTATACCAATAATATTCAAAAGGTAACCACCAAAATCTATTTTTTTTCATTTTTTGATGCAAAAATAGTGTTTTTTATCCCCAAATACGAGCAAATATAAATAACAAGCCTTGTGAAATACAATTTTTCACCTAATTATTTGCAAACTTCAATAATTCTTCTTATATTTGCCAAATATTACTGGAACTATAATAATTTCTATGATATGTACAGGTATAAGAACAGTCTCTTTATTTCATTTGTAATCTTTTGTTTGTTCCTTTCTTGTTCAAGAGGAGCAAAGTCGGTTCTCGAAAAAGCGGAGGATGCAACCTTCATTATTTATACTTTCGATGAACATGGCTCACCAGCAGGAAGCGGATCCGGCTTTTTCATAGATAAAGATGGTACAGGAATTACCAACTATCATGTTCTTGATAAGAGCATGAAAGCGGTTATCAAGCTTAAAAATGGTCAGGAATATGAAATAGATAAAGTTCTGGCTTCAGATAAGAAGTGGGATATAGTCAAGTTCTCCATATTGAATGAGGACCAGGCTAAGTTCAGCTATCTTGAATTCAGCAGTAAAGAAATCGAGCAAGGTGATAAAGTCTACAATTTAGGATCTCCAATGGGATTAGAACAAACATTCGCAGATGGCCTTGTTTCATCCATTCGGTCAGACTCTCATGGACAAGTAGCACAAGTTACTATCCCGATATCTCAAGGTTGCAGCGGAAGTCCTATCATGAATGAGTCTGGAGATGTAGTAGCAGTAGCTACATTTAAACAGGCTCGTGGTGAAAGTCTTAATTTTGGCGTCTTCATCAATGAAGAAAGGTTATCCATGATGACAGCGAACCCTTTTGTGAAATCCAATAGACAATTTAATAATAAGGAGGGATTTGTAATTTTGAATATTCCGAGTGATCAAGACAATGACCTTGTCTTGAATGCACTTCAATTCAAGTCAGATGCTACAATTGCGTATTTTTCTTATACAAATCTTGACATGTCAATGAATGGTTCTGCTATATGGTGCCAGATAGGTAAAGCAGATGAAGGGTTTTATATAGAGTGCAAGGATACTGACAGAAGATATTATGTGGTATCGTCAAATATTGGCCCTAGTCGAGATGAAAGTACAGCAGTGCCACTTGCGACAATATGCAAGTTCCAAGTAAATTTCCCTGCAGTTGATAAGAATATGGATGTTATCACGATATCTGAAGGTGGAGATCCACGATGGAGTTTTTCTGATATTAAGTTGGATGATTATAAAAAGTCTGTAAAAATCGATTTTGAAAACTACCAAAAGGAATATGCCTATTCAACCATGCATGAAGGTCAGTTGGAGCAAGCACAATCTATTTTTGAGAGCATTTTAGACGATGATCCAGAGAATATCCAGGCATTAAATGCGATGGGTATTATCTCTTATGTTATTGATAATAATCAAGATGCAATTAGATATTTTACAGAAGTAATTGAAAATCATCCGAATTCCACAAGTGGTTATTTAAATCGTAGTTGTGTATATAAATATCAAGGTGATTCCGAAAAAGCTATCACAGATCTTTCAAAAGCTATAAATATTGAGGGGGACAAACCTAGCCTTTATATAGATAGAGCAGACCTGTATGCAGGGATAAAGAAATGGGAAAATGCTAAGATGGATATTGATAAAGCTTTGAGTTTTGAAAATTCCTCCTCATATATTGATATTGGTTGGGCTTATTATAAAAAAGGTTTATGTAATATACAATTGGGTGACAATAATTCTGCGACAAAAGACCTTGAAAAAGCGATGAAATATGCTACGGATTCAGAAATGAAACAAGCAATAATGACCACATTGGAGAAAATATCGCCTCAATATAACGATTACTCAGAATATAGTTCAAATTCAGCATCTTCTTATTTCACAGGTACAATAGGAACTCTTCCTATAACATTGTTCTTAAGGATTTCAAGTGACGGAAGGGCAAATGGTTGGTATTATTATAATAACAGAGGACCTGCTTATAAATTATCATTATCAGGTAATTTTGATGAGTCTGGTTTAATCGTTTTGAATGAGTTTACTCAAGGGGGTAACAATACTGGAAAGTTTGAAGGAAGATATAATAATAGAGTCTTTAGTGGAACTTTTTATGCTTACGGCAATTCACAAGTTTATAATTTCTCTTTGAATGAAATGTAATTTATTAGCCAAAAAGCGATTTAGACAAACTGCACCCCCAAATTAGCAATACATCAAATAGTACGTAAATTAGAAAAGAAAGAATCGAAATACCTATTATAATTTGAACAAAATATGTACAGATGTATAATGAAAAAGCTTCTTGTCATCCTTTTTGTGGTTTTAAATGTATCAGTTCAAGCTCAAATAAATGATGACCAGATTCATGAAAATATTATTTCAGACAATTTACAATTTCAGAAGGATATTAATTCAATGAAGGAAAAGCATGATGGTGATGGTTATCTAGAATCATTATTCAATATGCTAACTGAATATAATAATACGCAAGATTTACTATTTCGGTTAGATATTGCAAAGAACGAACTCTATTTCCTACCTGACTTTGTAAATCCTAAATCTTATGTTTTGCTAAAAGTATATAAAAGGATGGCATTTCTGTATTACTTAATATACGATAATGATAATGCTTTATCTTACATCGAAAAAGCGATTGATGTCATAAGTTGTAATGAGGCTCCGAATCAAAAGGAGATGGCTGATGCACTGAGTCTCAAATGCAAATATCAACAAATATTAGGTCAATTCTACAGTGCTATTTCTACAGGTGAATCTGCCAGAGAATTGTATTGTTCTTTACATGTTAATCCTGTCGATTATGTAGATCTTCTTAGCGACTTGTCTATGGCATATAGTTCTGTTCTTCAGCATGAAAAGGCATTGGATGTTCAAAGGCAAGCTATTTCTATTTACGAGAATAATAATGACTGGTTGTCTCTTGCTGAATCATTGAATTTGGCAGCACATTATTGTCAAAGTATGGAAAAATTGGACGAAGCAGAACAGTATTCACAAAAGGCAATTAATTGTTTATATGACCATGATAATGCAAACCAATACATAAAAGATATGGCACTTTTAGGTGATACTTCTATAATCACTCCACAAAGTATAGAAGCGGTAAAAGATAGAATTGCAATTGATAAAGGTAATTGTCTTCAAACTTTGGCTAGAATTTATTTCAAAAAAGGAAACTTGAATGAAGCAATATTATTGGAGAAAGAAAATGGAAATCTAATAAAAGCACGGAATGATGATGAAATGTATTCTGTTCACCTCCTAACATTATCACAATACTATCAAGAAAATCATCAATATACAGAATCTATATCATGTTGTGAACAATGTATAGATATTGTTAAAGAAACTAACAGCCAATTATTAGGCTTGGCTCGTCAACAAATGGCAATAATATATACAGAGATGGAGAAGCAAGAACAAGCTATGCGTTTTGCTGAAGAATCTGCCTCGATATTAAACTCTCCGAATTTTAAAATAGAAAAAATAATTGGATCAACTAGTTTGGCATATTTTTACTATAAATATGGTAAATATGATGACGCCGAAAACATTCTGGCAACAGCATTAGGCACTATACAAGATACCATAAAGCAAGTTATGTGTAGTATGACACCAGAGCAAAAACAAAGGTTTTGGAATAAATATGATTACAATTTCTTGATGTATCGTAACATTATTTGGAAGTCAAATAAAAAAGATGAATATATAGGAAGGTTGTACGATTTTACACTGTTTTATAAAAATTTGTTATTAGACACAGGATACAGAAGAGAACATGATGATTTGTCCCGTTTTGAAGTGACTTGGCAAGAGATTCAGAAAAAACTAACTAATCAAGATATTGCTATTGAGTTTATATCAGTTTCGGAAGATGATAGAGAACACTATACATATCTTGCAATGGTAATAGATAACGTATGCAGAAATCCAAAGTTGATAACATTGTATAGTGAATCTGACTTGATAGAACTTCGTCAAAAAGATAGTCGCAGTGTTAATGATATAGTTGGAGAACTAATTTGGAAACCAATACTTAATCAATATAGTAAGGTGCAAAATATCTTTTTCTCGGCTGATGGTATCTTTCATATACTTCCGATAGAATATTTTAATTTTGATAGCACAAGGAATCTGTTTGATCATTATAATGTTTATAGACTATCCTCTACAAAGGAACTTGTTGCTCTGAGGGACGCTCATATGTTCAATAGTGTAGTTTTGTATGGTGGCCTTGAATATAATGCGGATTATGAGGATACATCGGAATTGATGGAAAAGATTGCTAAACGAAGTGGCTTTGAACCATTGCATAATACTTTAATAGAAGTACAAGAGATTGGATCATTATTGTCAGAGAAGAATGTTGCGACAAAATTGTATCTGGGCGAGAAAGGAACGGAAGATAGTTTCAGGAAACTATCTGGTCATAATATTAGTGGGCTTCACATGGCTACTCATGGTATGTATATTAGCATTAATGATGTCGCAAAAAAAGGAAATAAGAATATGTTTACTTTTTTAGAGTTCCCTTCGAATGAGAATGATCCTGTCAAAGAAGATATGTCTCTCACTCATTCATTCTTGGTTTTGGCAGGTGGGAATCATCTTTCTCAACGGGAGGCAATATCTGGAAATAATGATGGAATACTAACGGCCAAAGAAATTTCCCAGCTTGACTTAAAGGGGCTCGATCTTGTTGTACTTTCCGCATGCCAAACGGCGTTAGGTGATGTTGACAACGAGGGTGTCTTTGGCCTTCAGCGTGGCTTTAAGAAAGCAGGGGCTAAGACAATCCTAATGAGTCTCGATAAAGTTGATGATGAAGCGACTAAAATATTAATGGTTGAGTTTTATAAGAACCTAATGAGTGGAAAAACAAAACTTTGGTCACTCAAAGATGCACAAAAGCATCTTCGTCAAATTGATAATGGGAAATACAATAAGCCTGAGTATTGGGCTTCATTTATTATGTTGGATGGTTTAAATTGATGATAATGATGGTCAATAATTGTTTTGTTTATACCTTAAGAATTAAGTGCTCGATTCTTATTTTGTTATTCAGTATTTTTGTGCCTTCTTTTTCTCAAGTCACGAAAGACGTATCAGAATTGGTAGATAGCGTTTTGCTAAACGATAGTCTTGCAGCTTATTATGAAGAAATAGGTAATTTGAGAAAAGCGCAAGAATATGCAGCAAAAAATGTCGAAATTAATAGCATTGTCGGAAAAAAGACTGTACCATATGCTATTTCCACATTAAAACTAGCACGATACATTTTCCCAAATGAAGGGGACTATGATAAAGAATTATCGATGGAAGGACTATCTATACTACAAGATTCATTGGGGCCAAAATCATCAACTTATATAAACTATTTACTTGAATATGCATGGCGACAATATAAATATGATCAATTGCAAGAAGCTTGTACTATAGTCAGAAATGCTGCAGAAGATAGTTATAATGGTGATGAAATCTATTTAGGATATCTGTATTATTCTTGTGGGCATTTTTTTAAAGAAGCAGAAGAATTACAAGAAGCAAGAAAGTATGCCCAAAAAGCAGTGACTTTTTATGAAGAAAAAGGAAGATGTTCTGATAAATATTATCCTTTGGCATTAATTGATTTAGCATTTTTAGGCGCTCCAGATCTAGAATTTACTATAACATATCTTACAAAGGCAAAAGAGTCTATAGAACATTATAAGGGAAGAGAAACTACTGAATATTTGGATGTTATTCTAGATTTTTCCTATGTCTATAGATCTGCAAAACAATTGGATAAAGCCCTTGAATATGCTCAACAAGCTAAAATGGTTGGAGAAACAATAAAAGATATTGATAATTCTTCGTATCTTTATACATTAGAGTATGTAGCCAATCTGTATTCAAATCAAAAACGATATAAGGACGCGATAACTTATGCAGAAAAGTGCCTATCATTAATGAAAGAGGACAAGGGATTCTCTATAGAAGACAGATTGCCAGCAATAGATAGTCTTGTTGTATATTATATGAACATTACAAATGAAGAAAAGACCAACTTATATTATGATAGAATCAAATTATATGCCAAAGAAGCATACCTCATTAGGAAGAATTTAAATATTGCTGGTGAGGAAATGACAAAGAATCTCTTTTGTTTGTTACTGATTAATGATCGTCTGGGAAAATATGATGAATGTGAAGAGAACGTAAGAGAATTAGAAACAATATACGGTGATACATTTTCTACACGATGCACATTTTATTATGATGCTATGGGGATTTTAATGAATTCTCTTTTTTATAGAAAAAAGTATAAGGAATCGCTTGATGTTTCAAAGAAGGTATATTCAAGCTATATGAAACAATTTGGTGATGATAGTGAGTTCCTTGCTGATTTATATAAAAAGCAAGCATATAATTATACATATTTGGGAGATTATGATAATTATCATGACTGCTCTATAAAAGCATTGGAAATAATAAAGAGATTGTTTGGTGAGATAAGCTCAAAATATTTAAAAGATTTGAGTACAGAAGCGAACCATTTCTGTAATATAGGCTTTACAGAAGAATCATATGTGATGTTTAAAAAAGGAGCAGATATAGCTCAAAAACTATATGGAAGAGTCCATTTGTTATTTGTCTCCAATTATTTGTCAGCGATGTCATTATGGGAAGAAGAAAGAGGGGAACTATTTGATGATTACCAATTTGAAGACCTGTATCGTTTTATAACGTTTTATAGGATAATAACTGAAATCAATAATAATCAAATTGATTTATCCACAATAATGGATGGCATGAATGCATATTTGCAAGCAGCATTACCCAAGATCCTTTGTAAAAGTAAAGATGATACGACAGGCTACAAAGCCCTTTATAACAGTTTTTTGCTAATAAAAGCAAAAATACCAAATGTTGAACAATTGAAATCTCAAATTCAAGAAGAATTAGGAGAAAACTCAAGGCAGATATTTGAGGATTTTTGCAGTACAAATAGCGCATATCTTAATGCTCAAGCTAATTCCGAGCCTACAGTTGTAGATTCTTTATATAAGAGAATTAATGAAAATGTAGATGTCCTTTCAAGGCAATCCTTGGCATTTGAAGCTTTTTTGGAGAAAGAAATAACTGTTGAAAATATTGGAACAAGACTTCTAGAGAGCGAAGTCGTTATCGATTATATTCCGTTAAAAGATCATGGGGATAATGATTTAATAGTTATACTTGATAATAAAAGATTGTGTCCTATTTTTGTTCCTGTTACAAATCTGTCTGAACAAATAAAGCAGATCTGTAGTTCATATACAACAACATATTTCTTTATTGATAATGATTCTATTATATCTAACCTAAACATTGATTCATACAAAACAAGATGTATTGTTGGATACGACCTATCCATTGAGCATATTATGAACAGAGAAGAAAAGAATATAGCTTTTAGTACAGAATCCATAAAACTAACAGACGCAGATGTCTCTAATATCTTCACATCCGCTTGTAATGAATTTGAAAGAGGTATAAATTTGTATAATAAGAAGCAATATCAAAAAGCAATAACAGCCTTTTATCTGTGCGATTCACTCATGTATATTGCAAAGGGAGAAAGCAGTAATTATTTTGGATATGGGGAAAGATGGATAGCAAGTTGCCTTCATAAAATGGGTAATGATAGTATTGCCAAAAGATATAGTCAATATTATAATCTTCCCCCCATTGATATGAGACAAACTGTACTATCAGATTCAATTTTAGATATAGCAGGATATCTGTATGATAATGGAAATAAGAATGAATCTTTAGAAAAGTATCTTGAAGCATCTAAATTTGAAAAAGCAAATGTTGGGAAGAATAGTTATTGGTATGCTAATACAATAAGTCATTGTGCGGAAATCTGTAATGAAATAGAAGATTATGAAAGAGCTATAGAACTTGAAATGGAGGCCTTAAATATTAGGAAACAGTCACTAGGTGTAGATCACATAGATTATTATTGGTCATTAAAGAATTTGTATCATTCATATTCTGCATTGAAACTATTTGAGGAAGAGAACAAATATGGAGGATTATTAGTTGATTATATGGAAAAACATAAAGAGATATTGGGCTCAGAATTATTGCTTTATCCAATATACAACTCTGCATTGGCTAAAATTAATACGGATAATAAGCAGCATCAAAAAGCACTTTCATTTATAATGAAGTCGATAAATTCAGCAGATTTGTTAATAGACTATCCTCCTGCATATATGAATATATACTATAAAGCGATTATGGGATTAGGCCTATTAGGTCAGGATAGTTTGTCTTTTGAATTATGCAAGAAAATTATACCCTTTTATGAAAATAATTCAGAAGAGCTATTGAATCCTAATGAGTATTTTGAAATACTATTATTTGCAGCTAATCATTATTATAATCAAGGTGATTACATAACCACAAGTGTTTATCAAGAAAGGGCTTTGGATAAAATTAGAGACAAAGATAATCTTTTGTATGGAACGGCGTTAAGTAATCTTGCTTTGACTTATTGTGAACTCGGTCGTATAGATGCTTCTGTTAAACTTGCGGAAGATGCGCTTGGTTTAGTTGATTCTATTCAATATGTAGATGAATATGCTAAAAGATTGTTAAATCTAGCCCATTGCTATGCTATTGCGAACAAACCAAAAGATGCATTACGCTGTGGAAAGAAATGCTATAATTTTTTATATAATTACTATGGTTTAGATAATAATCAAACAATTGTGGCTGCAAATAATCTCGCATCATATTACAATGATTTGGGCTATCATGATGAATCCGGTCGTTTATTATTCACTATCATGGAATACGCCGAAAAAGATGAGGTAAAAAATGGTGAAATATTGGGCTCCATATACAATAATATTGCAATGAATTGGCATGGAAAAGATTTTGATGTAAAGGAAAGATTAAAGTATATAGCGAAGTCATATGAAATTAGGAAAAAAATTCTAGGTGAGCACGATTTGTACACAATTCAGTCACTTTATAACAAAGGTAGATTTTTACTCGATTTAGAAGATATTTCAGAGGGTATTGCATGTATAAGGGAGGCATTAGATCAGACGAAGAAAATAATAGGAGAAAAGAATCTTCGTTATATAGAAATGATGAAAATATTGCCTGAAATCTATGGAAAGGGTGGCGATTTGAAACGCGCATTAGAAATCGAGGAAAAACGATTTGAGTTAATAAAGGGAATTGTAGATGATAATAATATTACGTATTTACAAGTATTAGATAATTTGACGGAATTATTTTTTTATATGAATGATACGTTAAAAATGTACAATACAATTATTCGTGAATCGAGAAATTATCGTAAAATGGTTATTTCAGATTTTCCAAACTATACTTCAATAGAGAGGGCTAACTTTGTGGGTAGGATGGGGAGATTTTTCGATTGGCTATTCCCTCTAATATGTTATTATAAGCATAATCCAGAATTATGCTCAGAGTATTATAATGCTTTATTGCTAAGAAAGGGCATATTACTTAATTCAGAAATTGAATTTAGTCGCTTAATAAGGGAGAGTGGAAACTCTACGCTTTTAAGTAATTATAACGATTTAATAGCAAATAAGAATTTGCTAAACAAACAATTTCAATTGCCTATAGAGCAACGAGTTTTCGATATTGATTCATTGAAACACATTATCAATGAAAAGGAAGAGTATTTGGTTTCTGCATCAAAAGAATATGGAGATTATACTAATCGTTTTAGAACTAATTGGAAAGATATTAGAGACAAATTAAAAGAAGGAGAATTGAGCGTGGAATTTGTTGAGTTCTATGATACTTGTGCAATTCAGAATAGAATATATTATGCGCTAGTCATAAGTAAATTCTCAGAAAGTCCGGAACTCGTTCCTTTATGTACGGAACAACAGATTCATGAGGTCGTAAATAGTGATAATTCTAGAGAATTGTATCAATTAATATGGAATCCTATACTTCAGAAAAGCAAGAACGTTAATACATTATTCTTTTCTCCAGCTGGCATCCTAAATAATTTAGGCATTGAATACGTTGATATTAATGAATATGAGAATATCTCGGATAAATATGCGATATACAGATTATCATCAACACGAGAAATTGTAGAAGATCAGGAGGCAGCCTGCAAATCTGCTGCTCTTTATGGAGGATTGGATTATTCTGTTGATACGGATATCTTACTTGCTCAAAACGATAGATCTGGAGTAGACGCTAGTTCTTCTGTAATGTATAGAGGATTATCGGATTCGTTGTCTGTGAGAAACAGTTTTGAGCCACTTTATAATACTAGAACAGAGATAGCTGAAATTGACAAGACTTTAAAGAAAGGAAATGTGGCAGTCTCTATGTATAGTGATACTTTTGGAACAGAAGAATCATTCAAGGCACTTTCAGGCAAAGGCATGAACCTTATACATTTGGCAACACATGGTATGTATATTGGAGCTTCTGAGGCTGAATCAAAGAAGAGAGAAACCAATCTGTCATTTATCCAATTAGACGATAATGGAGGTGGTCTGATCCAAGAGGACAAATCTCTTTCAAGATCCTTCCTGGTGATGTCTGGCGGTGATATGCTACCAAGCCACAAGGAAGTTCCTGATAATTTGGAGGATGGAATTCTTACTGCGTCAGAAATCTCAAAACTTGACTTAAGAGGACTTGATCTAGTTGTCCTTTCTGCATGCCAAACGGCTTTAGGTGATATTGACAATGAAGGTGTATATGGTTTGCAGCGCGGTTTCAAGAAAGCTGGAGCAAAAACAATCCTCATGAGTCTCGATAAGGTTGATGATGAGGCTACTAAAATATTGATGGTTGATTTCTATAATAACTTAATGAGCGGTAAGTCTAAACATCAATCACTCAAAGATGCCCAGAAACATCTTCGTCTAATTGATAATGGGAAATACAATAAGCCGGAGTATTGGGCTTCGTTCATTATGTTGGATGGATTAAATTAGTGGTGGGAAATGATTCGTTATTTGTATTTCATTGGTAACGGTTTTGATTTGCATCATGGAATTCGAAGCAAATATACAGATTATGCCTATTGGCTGATTGACAATAATCTTGATTTATTTTACAAAATAGAGTCTGCGTTTGGATGGCCTAATGATGATTGGTGGGGTGATTTTGAAAACAAAATTGGAGAAATCTCTATAGAAGAATATACAAATGATATGTGCAGAAATTATGCACCAGATTATGGCGCAGAAGATTTCCACGAGCGAGATCGGTTTGCTGCAGAGTTTGAAATTGAGAGACAATTGACAGAGTTGTTTGAGTCTATTCGGAATTCTTTCCACATCTGGGTGTCTAAATTAGAATCAGCAAATAGTGAAAAAAGGATAAGTATGAAAACAGAAGATTCATACTTCATCAATTTCAATTATACTCCTACGCTTGAAAGTCTCTATAATGTTAATAAGAGCAATATTTTATATGTTCATGGTAAAGCCAATAGGGACAAAACATTGATATTGGGACATGGTAAAACTCTGGAACAAATAAATAATGAATTAAATAAGACTGCATCAATTAAGGAACAGTGTGATGAACGAGATGATAGTGGCTATTTTTATGATCGTGCTATAGAGACTACGATTGATGTAATTGCCAAGCAAAGAAAGAACGTAGAAGGAATTATCGCCCATAATGAGAACTTGTTTAATAAGTTTATCAATGTAACTGATTTTTTTATTTACGGCCTTTCGTTTTCTTCTATTGATCTTCCATATATAAGAAAAATGTTTGACGTGTTTGATAATGACGACGTGATAATCCATATAAGTTATTATAAAGATGAGGATTTGCAGAAAGCGAAAACCTTTATCACAAATGAAAGAATCAAAGATACATGCGTGGAGTTTATTAAATTGGATAGTATTGTGGAAAAGGCTCATACTATGACTCAAGTGCCCAAAAGCCAAGATTCTTGAAGAAGAGTTGATATTAAAAAGGGGCTATAGCCCCTCCGATTTACCTGCTCGTAACCCTCTCATAATACTCTTAATAACGACTTTTCCATCTTTCAAAGTGCTGACATAAAAATCTGGAGTCTATAGCCATCCGAAATGACATAAGATGTAGCCCCGATAGGCTAAGTCAGCAAGTGCAAATAGCACATCATGGTGGCAGGTCACGAACCGCCCAATCTTTTGAAAAGAAGACTGAGCTTTTCTAAAAAACTCAGTCTATAAAGAACAACTTTTCTTCATATCTTGTATTTTTATTTAAGTAAATCTAGCATTAAGAGGAATCGAACCTCTTAGGTTGCTAACCTGGCACCTTGCCAATGGTTGTGCAAAAGTATGAAAAAAAACTATTGGTTGTATCTTTTTCAGCCAGTTTTTTATTTCTTCTTCAATTTATCTATGATTTTTTGTGCTTTTGCAGCGATTGGAGTATCAGGATTATCCTTCTCCAGTTTTTCTAAGATGGGGATGGCTTTGTTTATCTGATCATCTTTGATATATGCAAGAGCAAGATTCTGGGCTATGTCGTTGGCATAGGATGAATAGGTGAAATCGGAATCGAGAGAAGCGTAGATTGGCTCCAGTTCTTCGATGATGTCGCTGACGTTTCGCTGTTCCTTTATATTATTAAATAAGGTATAGAGATGAGCAACGGTGACAGAATCAACTTCATCGCCACGAGAGTATTCACTCATACGATATTCTGAATAGTAGGGTGAGACGATGGCGGAAAGGTCACGATATCTTTTCTCTTTATAGACTCCAAAGATGATAACGAATAGGGCTGCTATTGAGCATGCCCATAGCATAATGGAACGGGCTCTGTTCTTGGTGTTCTTTTGAATGAGTACTTTTTCTTTTTCAGCTTCTTGAGAGCGAATACCTTTGATGAGTGATACCGTAGCCAGAACCTGAGCACGGAGTTCTGGGTCTGCTTTGATTTCTTCTTTGAAAGCAGTCTCTTCCTCTTCTGTCATCGTACCACGAATGAAAGAATCTATTCGCTCGTCGATAGTCTCTTGCTGTATATCGTTATACTTATCCATAAATCTTGTTCCTTAGTTCGTTATATTTGTCCCTGAACTTCTTCACGCATTTGTACTTCTGTGCCTTGACAGAATTGGAATCAGAGAAGCTAAACATATCTGCAATGGTAGACGTTGAAAAGTCGTCCCAGTAGTATCCATGCAAGATGTTTTTGCATGTGTCTGTCATCGAAGCAATGATATTGTTGACGAGCAGTTCCATGCGTATCTTCCTGTCTTCTTCCTCAGTATCCATGCAGAAGCCATAGAGCTCATCTATCTTGTCATCTCGAACAGTATTCTTGTTCGAGATTCTGTTTTCGTCAATGAGTGGCATCACCTTGCTCTTCTTGCCAATGAACTTCAGGGTCTGATTAATACATACCTTCATGAAGTATGTGCCTAATGAACTAGTAAGAGTTGTAAGTTTGCCTTCTTGGACATTTAAGAATATGGCTTTGGATGCTTCCTGAAAAATGTCATCAAGATCATCGTCTGAGACAGAATAGTTCTTTCTAAGAAATGTTAGGACTTTACCTCTTTCTCCTGAGATAAAGCGGTTCCATTCTCGATCTGTTGATGGGATCTCTTTTGCCATATTAGAAACTTGTTTCTGTTACCATATTCTGATTATTGGGCCAGAAGCCTCCTTTCATGATAGAGGCCTTGATATTACTCAGAAATTCATTCGCATTCGTAGAGAGGGGGCTGTTCTGTAACGCTTGAGCGATGTTGTAGGATAGGGGACCAAAGCGTTTATCTTTTACCTTAATCTCCATATTCACCTGATCTGGCCGGCATGCTTCAAGGTACATGACGTGCGACATCTTTGCTGAGGCTTCAATCTTATAATGGGACTTTTTCTGGGCAGAAGGCTTGAATACCTTATTATTATATGTGAAGCCAACCTTAGTGCCTCTTACTGTTTCATCGTTTGCTCTCGATGAAGTGCCAGCATGACAGGCATCAATGACCACATATAAGAAACCTCTGGGGCCAATCTTTTCTCGTAGTTTCTTAACATAATGGTTCAGTTGGTCATCAAGAAGATGTTTTTTTCCTTCATATACATCTTTCTTATATAGCTTGTAAGCATCGATAGGGATAATGGCCTCATCCCATCCGTCTTCCTCATCGCCATTCATATCTTCTACAGGCTGGCCATGAGTCGAGAAGTGGAGGTAGACGATATCGCCTTTCTTGGTCTGCTTGGTAAAGGTAGAAAGCTGGTTGATGATATTCTGGTATGTGGCCTGTTCGTCTAAGAGCGTGGTTAAATAACAACCTTGTTTTTTCAGAATTGGGCTTAAAAGACGGATATCTTCAGCTCCATTGATGTTGTTCCATTGATAACCAGTCAGTGCTGTGTCATAATGGGAGATGCCCACCATGAAAGCCCTTTTCCGCTGGGCGTTTCCAGCGATTATGCCTATGAAGAAAAGGCTTGTTAACAGCAGCAGTTTTCGCATCATCAACATATATTTTCGGCAAAAATACAAAAATAATTCGAAATAGCGGTTACCTTTTTCTTTTTTTCAGTATAAAGAGGCAAATAAACAACAAAATAATAACAATTTAAACATTAAACAAGATGAAAAAGTTTTTTGCACATTTCATGAGAATTATCCGTAAGTTCTGGTTTTTCCTGCTTATCATTGCACCAATCTCGCCAATCTTCTTTTTGGGTGTCCTCATCATTATGACAGTGATCTCAATGCTATGCTTTAGTGACCCAGTAGATGTTGAAAGTGCAGTTGAAGACCTTATGAGTCATTTCACGGAAGATGAACTGGAGATTATCTTTGCTGAAAAGGTGGATGAGAAAGTAAGCGATGAGGAGTATCTCGCTTTAGTTGCAAGATACCAGTGTTATGTCTGCCCAAAGAAGTTGGATAAGCTTACGACCTGGGTCGGATCAGAGAATTGCAAAGATTCATACGTCTATCAGTATGAGGTTAACGACAAAAATATTGAGTTCCATGATACTGATAAGCAAAAGGAATTGATCAAGAACAGCATCAATAAGAACAACGTTCAGACATTAAGACTGATAAACTCTGGCAAGGATGTGATTTTTAGATATACATATCGCAATGCAGGAACTGTAGAAGACGTTGTGTTCACACATGAAGAATTAGAGAATTTATAATTTTGGAAATAACAATTAAAATCAATACAATTATGGCACTATTTAGATTATTTGGCGACAAGAAGGTTGCAAACAGTGACGTGAATCCTGTAGAAATCAATGATGAACTGGAAGTGAACAATGAAAATGAGAATCCTGTAGAAGATCCGAAGGAGGAAGAAGGTAAGAAGAATCTTATTACAATTACCTGGGGAACGGGAATGCCTATCGATGTGATCTTCCACTACATTCACAAAAACTATGAAGAGGATGGCTATCAGGATGCCCTAATTAACTCAGACCCTAATTACAGGGAAACAAAGGAAGAGATTATCCTAAATGATCTGAAGATGCTTTTCATGCGTATCTCCCTCCGTTACAAGAATGACATCCGTGAGATTGATGTAAAAATCGATAATGCACAGAAGTCATTAGCCTTATCATCTGCCTCGATGCTGCAAGCCAGACGTGAAACCTACGAGGAGCACCTGAATGAGATACAGAGGATGCAAGAGAAACTGGAAGCAAAAGACCCCAAGATGATGACAATGATAGAATCCTATCGTCGTGGATTCCTCAAAGGTGTCGCAGCAGCAACTATCAACTTTATTAGTAATAACAATTAAAAACGATACGATTATGAAGACTTTAACAAACGTAGGTTGTTTCCTGATTGGATGGAACAAAGACATACTGAAAGAATGTGGTGAGGCCAGTTATCGCCAATTCTTAAAACTGATCTCTGCTGTAAGCATCATGATACTACTTTGGGGTACAATCGGATATTGTTTGGCAGAAAAATATATTATCATTGAATCCTGGGTAATGAAAATATGTGTTTCAATAGCATTTATGTATATCGTTCTTTGTATAGAAAGAATCATCATCTTGAATGTTGGCAAAGCCCGCCTGATGTCAGTAATGAGAGTTTTGCTTGCATTATGTATGGCTTTTCTAGGCTCATGTATTTTTGATCAGATGTTCTTTGCAAATGATATTAAGCAGACGATACAAGAGCATCGTGAGGATGTAAAAATAGCGACGATAAAGAAACAAATGTCGATTTATGAGAGTGATGAGAAGCGTATCAAGCATGAAATGGATTCATTGAGCAAATCTACTTTGACATTAAATGAAGAGTTGCAAAAGAGACCGACTATCGATATGACGGATGTAACTACAGAAACTCGTATGGTTGGAAGAGATGAAAACGGGAAACCGGTTTATGAGAAGACAACAACAGTGAATAAAAGAAAAATGCCTAATCCATTGGCTGCACAATTGAACGCTAATAACGAACAGATTAAGATATATCAGAATCAATTAGAGCAGATTCGTCAAGACAAGAAAGATATATCTATAAAAGTCGGTAATGATATAGACTCTCGTCCTCTCGGATTTATTGAAGAATTAGAGGCAACTGTGAAGGTTGTTTCCAATAGTTGGGTATCTTTAGTATTTTACTTGATTCTGTTTTGCTTCCTTACCTTCTTGGAATTGTTTGTGCTGACAATCAAAATGGGAGAGAATAAGTGTGATTATGAGTTGATCGTTGAGAATCAACTTAATCTAAAGAAGAACCTGATGGAGCAGACAACGCAAAGTCTGATGATTAAGAAAGTAGCATAGTATTAACAATTAAACAAATTACAATTATGGCAAGAGATTTTTATGATGACTCTTATGAAGAGTATGATGAGTATGAGGATAACTCTTACGAGTGTGGTGGATATGAGTGGACGGAAGAAGATTCCTGGGACGCTCTGACAGACGGAATGTATGGCGAAATGCCAAGAACCCCTTGGGAGTATGATGCAATGATGGATGCACTGGGCTATTAATATATAATAAGGTGTAGCTATGGATCAGAAACTAAAGGACATGATTTCAAAAGAATTGGAGCAGTTTCATTGCTCCATTCTTTTGGACGAGGTAAAGGAAAAGGTGCGTAGGCTGAAGGCATACGGAGTGGAGAGTGTTGATATAATGGCAGCAATGAATGAGGAGGAATTGTTTCCACAGTTGATAGTGACAGAAGATTACAAGGTTGTGTTGGCAGGTGAAAAATCCATAGAGGTTGAAATGGAACCTTTGGTAAAGTCTGTTTATCTGCTGTTCCTTTCTCATCCAGAAGGTATTATACTCAAGTGTCTCCCAGATTATCGTAAGGAGTTAATGAGCATTTATTTGTTGTTACGACCGTATGGCCTTACAGATCGAGTTAGGAAAAGTATCGTTGACGTAACCAATCCAACACAGAACTCTATCAATGAGAAATGTGCCAGAATTAGGAAGTGTTTTTCTTCGCTTTTACCTAATAGTGTTGCCAGATACTATGCCATATCAGGCAAACGTGGTGAAGCCAAGAAGATAGACCTTGTTCGAGCCAATGTGATATGGAAATGCAAATTGCCAAGTTCGCAAGACTTGTGAACGAAAAACGTTTTGTCAATTGAGTTATAAGAACTATTTTTGCAATCAAAAAGAATTTAGATTATGAGTATCGGAATCATCATCGCAACAGTTATGTTTTGCTTTTACCTCTTTCAATATATTTCGGAGAAGGAGAAAGCAAAGGAGGAAGAACGTTCCTATGAAAGTCTTATGGAAAGAAGTGACAAGGAGAATCATGAAGAGGAAAAGCCTATGGCTACGAAGAGTCTAGTGAAAGGTGTGCTGAAACGGATAGGGTGTGAGACAGAAGAGGATGATGGTGGCCTCATTCGCTTTAACTATCAGGGGGAGAATTTTATTATCCATGCAAATGAGAGTAGCCCATATATTATTATCTCTGACGTTTGGTGGTATAGTATCTCAACATTCTCTGATCTGGAAGAGTTTGCAAGACTACAGAAAGTGATCAATGCAGCAAACAGGGATGGGTCTTATACGATTTTCTATACGATTTCGAGAGATTCGGATGAGATAGTGGTTCATACCAAGCGTAATGATCTGTTTATTCCTGAGATACCAAATATTGAAGAGTATCTGGTTTCCTTACTTGATGGCTTTTTCAGAGTCCAGAGGTTCGTGCATATAGAGTTAGAGAAGTATAAATTGGCTGAAGAACAATTATAGATACATGATTATGACAGATTACGAGTACATTTTAAAACAAGTGAAGCTCTTCCATTATAAAGGATGGGAGGATGGTGAGTTAAGGAAGTGTGTGGATATGTTGCCTAACCTTTCGAGGCAGGAGTTGGTGTCGTTGTATAGAAGTCGATGGACTGCTGATGATAAGACTTTTAGGGAGGCTGTCTTTAATGTTCTCTTCGAAGGTAAGGCTGGCAAACGAGAAGAACGTATCAAAAACTTGGATACGGACGCGTTGATTGAAGAGTTCCAAGATAAGCAAAGTGGCAACGTATCGTTGATTCGGAAAGAGATGCGAGAACGTTACAAAGCCAACAGGGATAGGCAGAAGATTGCCATAGCCTTTAACAATGCTACAAAGAGTGATCAGCAATGGGTGAAGTGGCAAATCCGCAAGGAGCGCTATGGTAGCTCAGGGAACAATAACTATCAGTGGAAGAAATAATGAGGAAGTTTTTGTTTGGTGTCATTGTAGTGATTATTGTTGGAATAGTCGTTGTGGCTCTTCCGAAGCATGCGAAGGAAAAAGAAAGTGACTATCGGGATGAAGGGAAAACCGAAGAAGTAGTTGATGACAGCGATGAGTTCACTATAGAGCTGTTATCAGATAAGGACATCTATTTCAAAGCTGATACGACACTACCGAATATCCCGCTCATCAATGATATGCTGGATGTAGCAAACAGCTTTGCTATCATGAGGGCCGCATATTGTGATGCAGAATTGTGGTTTCGATTTAATATGAGTGTTAATGATGAGATTGGTAGTCTTAAAACGGACATCATCAAGGATAAGGCTATCCGGACTGCTGCGGAGAAATATGTGAAAGATCTCGTAAATATATTGCCAAAAGGTACCATCCTGGAAAAACCAGATAGCATATTATGGGATAAGGTGTGGAAAGCCTATATGACCTATGGGGACAAACTCTCCAGTCGTTTCGCTTTGGATCATTACGGAAAAATCACAAAGAAGGATGTCGTTAATTATATGGCCATAAGGCAGTTCATACCCAATTATGATTCTATCTATAACTTGCGACATAACCAGTCAGAAGAGAATGAGCGCTATCTGTTGATGATGGCAGAACAAACGCCGAACTTTGACAGAGAATGTCTCTATACGGTGGAGTATGCTCATCAGCGCCGACACGAAGAACCACATAATGCTATCCCAATGCTGGAGAAACTAATGGAATCAGGTAGGTTCTCCCGTTATCTGCATGAAGTCTGGCGCACATGGCGATGTCTGAGACAGGTAGCAGAAAGTCCGTCACGCGATGGTATGATTCTGAACCTGGAGTATAATAAGATGCGCTATCGCTGTATGAATACCATTCTTCGGCAGATAATCAAGAATCCTAAGGATATATATGCTATCAACGACTTCTGCTTTCTGGCAACGTATGATAACATTATCCGGTATAGCGACTATATGTTTGGCAATTCTGCACCATTGGAACAGATGATGTTATTCCCAGAGATTCAGGAAGAATAATAATTCCCCTCGCAAGGCTTGCGAAGATTTGGAGGAATCAGGAAAGTTTGCTAACTTTGCAGGCAGAATGACAGAACAGCGACAGATGACACCTGAGGAGAAGGCTCTGGAGGTGAGAAGACTGACGGAGCAACTGATGGCAGCAGGACGGAAGGACCTGCTGCTGAAGGCTATCGGCGTGCCGTTGTTGGAGGAACTGCGCATAGAGGCTGCGAAGGGGAAGTTGTCGCGTCTGGTGATAACGGACGACTACAGGTTCGTGCTCGAAGACTATGATCGCTTGGAGGTAGAGTTGCAGCCTGTGCATAAGGCCGTCTATCTGCTCTTCCTGGCGCATCCTGAGGGTATCGAGTTCAAGCGTCTGGCGGAGTATCGCGAGGAGCTGTTGGGGTATTACCTGAAGACGGCAAGGATGATGGACAAGGAGAAGATCATCGAGA
>JAEEGJ010007877.1_pt1 | contig 29941 bp, 29 predicted proteins | sample 8958761 | NCBI WGS metagenome assembly JAEEGJ01 (sample SAMN16246546, study PRJNA631951) | gut metagenome | biome: gut microbiome; feature: rumen; material: RS-attached | host: Bos | place: Iran: Karaj | collected 2018-10
TAATTGTGGAAATACTAGATTTCTAGTTTATAGCGATGCGCATCCAAGTGTATATGCGAAATGCTCTTTATGTCACAAGATGATTGCATTATATGATTTATCATATTATCCTTCTGCAGTAAAATTGGATAAAAAGTATAGTCTTGAACAAGTGCAAAAATATCCTATTCTAGCATACGTTAATTATGAGTATGATGATGAATATCTAACAGAGGATGATGTGGATTTTGATGTAAATGATATAACTTGGGCTAAAGTGTTCATTAACGAGAATGGTAATATTAAAAACAATACTGGATGACGAAACGGCTTAATAGAACGAAGGTTACAATATAGGGTTGCCTGACTTCAATGTGCAAACGTTACAATGTGGTCTTTTCTGTAGATGGAGAAGTCTAGGGGGAACAATGGATGTAAAGGGGGCAGGCGCTCCTTTTGTGGAATTAGATGTGGAGTAGCTATTAATGGATGAAAATTTAAAAAGAAAATATGAGTTATTAAAGAAAAAGAAGCAAGAGGAACTTCAGAAAAATAGTTGGAAAAGAAATACAATGTTTTGTGAGTTTATTGAAAAGCTTCCAGAATTAGAGTTTGTTCCTGAAGAAAAAGCTAAAGAAATAGTCGAGCAAATAGATTCGGATTTTCCATTATCAATAGCGGGACATATTGATTCAGAAAAAGTTGATTGTTGTAGAGAAATTGTTACATATGAAGAGCTTGAAAACTATGTATGCTTAGAGAATTATTATTACATTATATGGGATGATTCGAATATTCCTATTGTAAAATGTAAGTTGAGATTTATTAAAGAAAATGTTGACGATTTAGAAGCAGTATCATTCAGTTTTTTACTAGTATCAGAAATAGAAAATAGTGTTTTTGAGTCAAAGAAATTTGGTGAACTATTTTTTTATACTTCTTCATAGAAGAATAAAATATTGGTGTCAGGCACTCTTTTGAACAATACTTTTGGAGAGTTGAATAAACAATGAAAAAAAAGAGAATAAAAATTGGCTCAGTGTATGAAATTCCATTACCCAATGGGCTTAACGCGTATGGCCGTTTATTTAAAGAGTATACATTAGGAATTTACGAATATTTTTATAAAACTGTGGATGAACGTAAACGGTAAACCATCCGTACCTTTCTAAAATTTAGCCGCGCCCGCAGGCGCGACGATTACTTCACTGGTTTTCTACATTCTCTTGGCAGTTCATCTGACCAAGGAAGTAGTTTATCCATAAAACTTCTATCTGTATCATCAAGATGCTCTGGGATTACAGTAAGAAGGTATTTGAAATACTCATAAGGTTTTAGGTTATTAGCTTTTGCTGTTTCAGCAATACTATAAGCAATGGCGCTAGCCTTAGCGCCTGAGATTGTATCAATCATAACCCAGTTTTTCTTTCCGATACAGAAGCCACGGATTGACTGCTCAGCCGAGTTGTTATCCATAGGAACTTCGCCATCTTCAAGGAAGACCTTTAGATACTGTTCCTGGTTTATTGAATACTGTAATCCTTTATGAGTTTTGCTATTAGCTAATACACTTGGTTCAACTTTATGAACCCACGCAAAGTAGGCCTCAACCAGAGGCTTGACAGTAAGCTGTCGATGTTCGTATCTTTCGGCTGGAGAAAGGTCACTTAGCTTTTTCTCCTCGCGATAGATAGCTTGAATCATCTTCAAAGCTTTATTCGCTGTACAGGATTTCTGTTTATCCTTCGGTGTAGCCTTTAAGGCTTCATCGAATCGGCGCCTTGCATGCGCCCAACATCCTGCTATTGTCAGGTCATCGCGTTCCTTTTCAATGGAATGATAAACCTGATAGCCATCTGTAACACAGATGCCTTTGAAATCCTTGAGAAATTCTCTTGGATGATCGGACTTTCTAGTCCGCTGGTAATCATAGATTACAATCGGTTTATCCTTGTACATCTTACCTGTTCGATAAACCCACATGTAACTCTTAGATCCAGCATCGCGACCATCCTTGTTAACTAAGCAAGGAGTTTCATCAGCTTGTATTACATGATAGTCATACAAATGCTCATGAAGATAATCGTAAAAGACTGCTAAGTATCTGTCAGCACACTGGATAACCCAGTTAGCCATCGTTTGACGTGATATGTTAATACCAACTCTGTTGTATTCAGCTTCAATACGATATAGTGGCATCGCATTTACGTATTTAGCATTGAATATACCAGCAACTGTACTGTCAGAGGCCATGCTATTTCTAAGTAGCTGCTTTGGATGATTAGCCTTAATCATTCTCTCTGATTTAGAACCAGAATAAACAGCTACATGGTGTTCCTCAACTGAAACAGAAGCAGGTGTGTATTTATACCGTCTATAGATTTCATCAGGAAGACGCTTCCAGGTTTCATCACCAAAGAAGCTTAAAAGTTCTTCCTCAGTCATTTCATGAGGGATTTTTTCAACAGGAAGACCTTTGATATCTTCTTCCTTTTTGCCTTTTGATTTCTTACGAGTGACAGTGATAGTTTCTTCATCGTCATCTTCAAAGCAATCATCTACAAAGGCTTCAGCCTCATTGAAAATGATTTCACCATCTTCGATGGTAAATGACAGTTGGTTTGATTCATCAGATTTCTCAGATGAACGACCAAAGCGCTGACGATTCATATCAGCCATCTGTTCAAGCAGAAGCTGCATCTTGTTATCGATGGATTCAAGTTGCTCCTGCTGATTTAAAAACAGCTGTATTAGCATCGCTTTGTCAAAGTTATTCAGTTGTTCCTCTGTGAATTTAACTGACATAATCGCTCCATTTCTTATGGAACTATTATAGCCGAAATGCAGTATTTAAGCTAATTTCTGGCACTGCAACATTCGTCATAATGCCTATAGTTGTAGGCTTCACAGAGCTTATATATGAAAGGCTGATAATTAGCCATTTCAATTGATTTAATGGTATTTCCAGAGAAGAATGGCCTGCATATGAGCCGTATTTAAAGCGTTACTAGTCACAAAAAACGCTTAAAATCGACGGTTTTAAGGCGCTTTAAAATTCTCTGTTTTATACAAAATTAAACGATTTCTTTATGCTCTTTGAGCTCTGAAATCGGATGTTTAGCTACAATGGTAAAACCACTCATTAGTAAGCGATACTGCTCTGGTGTAATGGCTAGAGCCTCAGATTCAGTTCTGGGCCAGGCGAAAGCACCAACTTCAAGTCTCTTATAAAGAAGGAGAAATCCATCACCTTCCCAAACGAGACCTTTTATCTTGGTTGCCTTTCTTCCGCAGAACAAAAACAGGGTATCCTTATCAAAAGGATCCAAGTTGAATCGCAGCTTTACGAATGAAGCCAGTCCATCAATACCTTGTCGAAGGTCAGTATAACCTGTAGCGATGTAAACCTTTTTAAAACTTGTTGTGTCATTGAGCATGGCTTATTGCTCCTATCAGTTTTAGTAGGAAGGCCTCTGAAATATCTTCCGATATTTCTATCCTCGCATTGCCACAAATGATTGACGCTACACCATGTGTTACAGGCTTTGGTGTAGGAACTGGAGCTGGTAGTTCAACAAAAGCATGTTCACTCACAACCATTTGGTTCGAGGCTTCTGAACTCTGAATTTGTCCAGCATAGTAATCTTGAACACGTCGCAAGTGATCATAAAAGGTTGGTGGTTTAATATCGTGAATGGCACACCATTCACGAACTGTCATGTCTTTGGGTCTGGAATTGAAGTCTTTAACTTCTTCAACCCATTGCTGATAACGCATCTGTCTTTTTAAGGCAGCTGAATTTTTCATATGAGTATCCTCCTGTATGTTCGGGTTTTATGACTTGTATGAGAACTATGTCCATAGTTTCCATACAATCCATAGTTTTTATACAGAATTATCTCAAATCCGAACAAATGGAACGAGGTACTCATGGTTTAACGTTTACCAAATTTGCTTTACTTATAGAAAACGAGCTTCCGTGGCATCAGCCACATTAGCTCTTGTCCACCATATATTAATCCCTTAAACACAAATTATTAACATCAACATTATACAATCACCTTATAAAACAAAATAAATGGAGGTCTTATGAACAACCATAAACCATTTATTATTTCAATTATTTTTCTGGTGATTCTAATGGCTGCACCAAGTATCAGTGCAGCTTCTTCTACTACTGTGTATGTTACCGATACCGGTTCAAAATATCATGTTAGTAACTGCAGCTATCTGCGTTCCAGCAAACACGCCATTGATTTAGAGGACGCAGTTGAGCTCGGCTATACTCCATGTTCCCGATGTAAGCCTCCAACTTATTCTGCAAGCATTTTGAATAATGAGACTCCGTCTACTCGTTCAAATGAAATCTCAGTTGAAGATGATAAGATTGTAATTGATAAATCATCGCTCATTTGGTTTGCATCCGGTTGCGGAGCAACCATTATAATTCGTAAAATTATTAAAATATTCCAAGGTGATTAGGGTTCATTCTCGACAATTGACTAACCCCCTACCCCTTCTTAAACGCCCAAAACTTGTTCAACAAAAAGTTCACCGGCACGCTGATAAGCAAATTCAGTATAGGTGCAAGCAAGTAATCGTACTTCACCATAAAATTGGCCTTATCGCATGCAAAAAGCACAAGCAGGTAAATGACGTACGAAATAACCGTGTTGCTCAATCCCACTATCCCAAACTTTACAAATTCAACGAGGGCAACGTACTTGCCCTCAGATAACTTCAACCTAAACACCTTGTAAATAAAAAAAGCAAAATCTTATCTATAAAATCCATATAAAACCACTTTCTCTATAACTAATTAAATGATGCGGGCATAACCATACCCACATCATTTATTCTTTGCACTATGCCAAAAATTCTTCGATTTGCCTGTCCATGACAGCGCCAACATCCTGGCCCTGCAGATACGCCACCGACCACTCAACAATCTTTTCCATGGTGGTTGTAACATTCCAAGCAGGTTTCCAGCCAAACGTCACCTTCAACTTGCTGCAGTCAAGCTTCAAGAAATTCGCCTCATGAGGCCCACCATCGTGTTTGTTCACCCATCTCGCCTTGTTTAGGCCATTCGCACTAGCAACTGCCGCATTCCACTTGTCGCAAAACAGCTGCACCAGCTCGCCCGTAGTCCAGCAATCGCTGTCATCAGGTCCCACATTGTAGCTGCCAGCCAGCGAAGCATCGTTATACTGCGCCTCGGCTATCATCAAATACGCCATAACCGGCTCTAAAACATGCTCGTAAGGTCTGGTCGAAAAAGGATTTCGCACAATAATCTCGTTACCCGCTTCGACTGCGCGGATGCAGTCCGGAATAATCCTGTCATTCGCAAAATCACCGCCACCGATTACGTTGCCCGCACGGCAGGTTGTAACCGCAGGCGCGGATGTTCCATAATTTGCCTTATAGTATTCATCAGTAAAAAACGAATTCTTGTAGCTGCTTGTAACAAGCTCTGAGCAGGACTTTGAGTTCGAATACGGATCAAAACCATTTAACTCTTCGTTTTCACGATAGCCCCACTGCCACTCTTTGTTCAGATAAACCTTGTCTGTAGTAACATTTACAAATGAACGCACGTTAGGTGTCTGACGCACGGCCTCGCAGATATTTACAGTACCCATAACATTGGTCTCGTAGGTATACACCGGATCCTTGTAAGAATCGCGAACGATAGGCTGAGCCGCCATATGAATAACGATTTCAGGCTGAACCTCTTCAAAAACAGCAAGCAAATGCTTTAAATCTCTGATGTCTCCTTCAATAGAATTCATCTTTGAAGCCAGCCCAAGCATCTCAAAAAGACTTGGATTTGTAGGCGCTGCCAAAGCATAGCCTGTAACTTGCGCACCTGCATTGATAAGTGCCTTGCACATCCAAGAGCCCTTAAAACCTGTGTGACCTGTTATTAATACTTTTTTTCCATTGTAAAAACTAAGATTCATTTTTATTCCTCGTGTTTCCATTTTAATCTCTGTCAATAATTATGATAAACAACATAGACTGCCGATATTATAACATATGTTTAATTAAAAAATAATTATTTATCCGAGCAATCACTATTATTTCTTGTTTCTATCCTCGAGATACACTTCCCTCTCTTTACATACAATCTTTATAATGCTAACATTGTAATTGTTAAATATGTTCTCGCACTTAAAGTGCATGTTGTAAAACTCGGCGTCATTTGATGCCGAGTTTTACCTTTCTATAATACTTTATAATTCAAAAATCAAAGTATTGATATTCTTATTGAGCTAACTTGAAATAGCCATCCGATATGTCCCAATCAACAAGCTTGTATTCTTTTTTAAAATTGGCATTATTATTCTTCACATGGCTATTTAACTTAACTAATGCCGCTTCATCAACAGCATCAAATAGATAAGTATCTTGCCCCAGGTTGCTAAAGCAATTAATAGTAGATTGACTATATGTAGTTTCAGCAATTCCATATTCCTGAGTATCCCAACCATCAGGTGATTCTACCGCTACAAAAGCGGCTGAATTCTCAATTATACCGTTATTGTATGCAGCCAAACCTGATACCTTATAGCCAAAAATTATACCATTAATTGAGCAATTAACTATCTTTCCTTCATTTCCAACTTCATAAGCTATTCCCCCTGTTATACCACCTCGAATATTACATGTTGAAAATTGCATATTATATATGGTACCAGTTAATAATCCAAATACACCAGCACCCTCATCCGATGTAACACAGTAATTGCTTATAGTATAGCCATTTCCATTATAAATACCAGCAAATTCCTTACCAGTACTTCTATCTCCGATTGGACTATATGGAGTTTCTCCATTAAATTCAATATTATTTGTTTGTGAAAAGTACACTTTTTCGAACGATGTACCTTCATTTACCAAATCGTGTAGTTTACTAAAATCTTCAACATTTTGAATTAAATAAGGTGATTTTCTAGTACCTTTACCTTCAAAATCGTACTTATTGTCCGCCGCCCTATTGCGAGTGATACCAATAACTGTCAACATTACACAGCATAGTACAATGCTAACAATCGCAGTTCTTCTATGATTTACTTTGATATTTAATCTTACTGTTATTACGCTATAGAAAATTTTAACTACCATAATAATTATGATAATATTAGGAATCAAAGTACTATATGACATATGATGATAATACTTACCAATGCGTAAAAACTTATCTATCCACTTCATGTAAGGAAGTGCAAATGGTACTTGTAACAATGCAAGCATCACTATATCAAAATAATCATTACTGTCACATTCATTATTATCTTTAATTAAGAATAATGCTGCCGGTAAGTAAAATACCAAGACATATGTAAACGAAAACTCAGGGAACCAAACGCACGCAGTAGCTATTAAGAATAAGCTCTGCCATTCCTTCTTCGCTAAATAAGCCACAGCGATTAATATTACTGTTATAGCAGCAGACGCCAATTTACTTATGGTAACTGTTTGGCCCCAAAAAGCACTTGTTATTGCTGCAAGATTAACTAAACTAAAATTATGACCAGCCCCTTGGCACGTCAATTCCGCATTTGCAACTTGAAGACCATGCAACATTTCCTTAAGCGTATCAAACCCTGAAAAGGCAAAAAATGGTATCAAAAATCCCAAGATTCCAATTATAGCCAAATGTATGGTTTCTTTATACCGTTTTTTCCTTAGAGTCATTAATCCAAACAGGGCTGGATATATTTTTATACTGGCAGCTATTGCTAAAGCAACATAAGCTATATATCTTTCTTTAACATCTTCAGAATCATAAAACAGTATATAAACTAAAAGAAACAATAATGCTATTAAAAGTAAGTTTCCTCGTTGAAGTGTAAATATTATTGGGCCGCTCAATAGAATAATAATTGCATATAATGACTTGTATCCGCTATTTAATATTCTTTTTATAACAGCGACTATTAAAACCAATGATATAACAAATAGAATCAAGAAGCCTAACATCGCAATATAATTTGCTCTTAGTTCTTTTCCCTTTTCAATTATAGCTATATCAGCTGGCAAAAAATTATGAAAGAATTTCAAAATAACAAAACATAGCGCAGGATAACTTGCATTTAAATAATATGGATTCTTATTATTCAATAATGCTAGCATATTAAAATAATCCATAAAAGAATCATCTGGGTCTGGATATAAATATCCAGCCAAATAAAAATTATTTGAAAAATAATTATTTATAACAAAAAATACCTCTCCCAAGAAGATAATACCAAGGAATAATAAGACCCTATTATCACGATGATTTAATATATAAAGTGCTATGGCACCAAATACAATTGTGAAAAAAACTGCCATAATACACATCTTTAAAATCGATATTTTAGATACAAATAATTTGTTAAGTAAAAAAGAGAGAGACTGTATTTTAAGTATTTTCCCCGTCTCTCCCCTAAAACTAATTTTTATTTTTCCTGATTCTACCTCTGGAAATGAAACAGATGCATTATCTTCCCCATCCTCCAATTGTACTGAAACAGTATTATATGATTCCCAACTACCTTTTCCTCTACAATACCAAATCTTTATATCTGAAATTGCATCCAAATCAGATTTATTATCAAATGAAATATCCAATTTGTTGTATTTTTCTTTAACTGGGATAATAATATAACTCTTTTCCTTACTTATCTCGAAAGTATTCGAATCTAACTGCTTACAATTCGTGTCAACTGTTTCAAACACACTGAATTCACTAACAGTCTTTGCATTGAAAAAAACACTGGCATCAGCCATGAGCAATTCAAACAAAGATAGCAACGCAAATACTAATCCGATAATAAACGCACATAAAATATTTCTTTCCTTTAACTTTTGAAAACTTAATGATTTTAACTTCATATAAACCTTATTTCTCCTCTAAAAATAGCTGTAGTAAAACTACAGCTATTATACACTACAATGTTCTATTTGTTCAATGAGGTATATCTCTAAAAAACAAATGATGCAAAACCCAATCATCCCTCGCTATCAAATTCATTAAATGCTATAATTATGCTTGTTATATTATTAAAATTTGTAAAGGATACTAAATATGAAACTTAGAAATCTTCAACTGAAGGATGCACCATTAATGCTTGAATGGATGCTTGACAAATCCGTTACTAAGTTTTTTAAAACTGACTTTTCTTCAAAAACAATAGAAGATGCAGAGATTTTTATTAAAGACAGTTGGAATTCTAAAAAGCATGTTCATCTTGCAATTGTTTCGGATGAAGATGAATATATGGGCACTATAAGCCTCAAAAATATTGAAAATGAAAGCGCTGAGTTAGCTTTAAGTGTTAGAGCAATCGCCATGAATAAAGGGTACTCGTGGATTGGCATTCAAACAATTATCAATGAAGCTTTTTCGAAATATGGAATCAATAGCGTCTACTGGTGTGTGGATAAAAAAGATAAACGCTCTATCCGATTTTTTGACAAACACAATTTTCATGAGACTTATGATATTCCTAACATTATTCTCCGTAGATATGATAATATCAACGAACTCAAATGGTACTCTGTTTTAAAGGGTGACACCCTAAATACTCCAGAAACCGTAGCTGGCTGCAAAATTTTACATATTACAACTATCCCAACCATAGAGGCAGGTGAATTGTCATTCTTTGAAGGCGATAGTATCAAAAATAAAACTTTGCCCTTTGATATTAAGCGCATTTATTATATTTCAAAGGTACCCGAAGGTGTTCGCAGAGGATTTCATGCTCACAAGAAATTAAAACAACTACTTTTTTGTCCTTATGGGAAGATTCAATTGATACTCGAAAATAAACATGGACGTGAAGAAATTGAATTATCTGATCCTTCAATTGGAGTTTTAATAGAAGAACCTACCTGGCGTGAAATGTTATGGCTCCAAAAAGATTCCGTTTTATGTGTTGCCGCATCCAATTTCTATGAGGAAAAAGATTATATTAGAAATTATGATGATTTTAAACATTCATTTCTTTAATTGACTCAAACAATCTAAAAAAGGAGATATTTTTATGTCAAACAAACCGACATTTGGTTCAAATGTAATAATCGGAAAAAATGTTGAATTTGGCGAAAACGTCATTATAAAAAACAATTGTATTATTGAAGACAATGTCATTCTTGGTGACAATGTTTATATCGATAATAATTGTATTATTAGAAATGACGTTAAACTTGGAAGTAACTCTACCGTTGGTGCTAACTGTATTTTAGGTGAGTACCAAATGGATTTTTTTAATGACCACAAATATCACAAACATGAACTTGTCATTGGTAAGAATGCAATAATTAGAAGTGGTTGCATCTTCTATAGCGGCTCGGTTATTGGTGATAATTTCCAAGCTGGACATCAAGTTACAATTAGAGAAAACACCTCTATTGGAAACAATGTTAGCGCAGGAACTCTTACTGATATACAAGGCCATTGTAAAATCGGTAATTACGTTCGTATGCATAGTAGCGTTCATGTTGGAATGGCGACAATAATTGATGATTGTTGTTGGATTTTTCCATACGTAGTATTTACTAATGACCCTACTCCTCCATCCGATGTAGAACTAGGTGTTCACGTCCATGCTTTCGCAATTGTTGCAACTAACTCGATTGTGCTTCCTGGAATAGATATTGCAAGCGACACATTGATTGGAGCTGGAACAATTGTTAACAGAGATGTTGAAAAATATCAAGTTGTTTTAGGTAATCCTGGAAAACCAAAGGCAGACATCCGAAATATTAAAAATCGCGAAACCGGTGAATTATATTATCCTTGGAGATATCATTTTGACAGGAACATGCCATGGAAAAATTATGGATATGATAATTGGTTTGCCACATTAGATGATGAAATGAAACAATTACTGCTTGGAAACTAAATATTTATCTGCGTACTCCAATAATAATTGTTATAACCTTAAAATAACTGTGTAACAACCTTTCTCTAGAAAGATTGTTACACCTTATAAAAGAATAATTATACCTAAATTTCGTATTAAGCCGGTTTTACGATAACCATTCTTTAAAAATCTATATTTTCGTACGATTACGTTAGTTTGATAAAATGTAGAAAACTTCTCAAGATAATTTATCTGATTCTTAGTTAATTTATATTTGTAAGTATTTAAAAATGTCTCTCCTTGTCTAAATATTGCATACAACATACCCCTCTGTTTTTGCCACAAAAATAAATTATCAACCAAATATCCAACTACCCCTCTCGCACCAACTTGATTTCCAGAATGTTGCCTATATTCCATTAATGGTCTATCTATATATACAACCTTTCCAAATGCTGCAGCAATTAATCCAATCCACCAATCATGCATTCTTATTTCGTACGGCGCCTTTATTTCAATCTTAAGTAATTCTCTTACTTTTCGATTAAACATAACGGTACACCCTAAAATTTTATTTTCAAACAATAACTCCTCAAAAGATAATTTGTTGACATTCAAACTCTCTTTTTTAAAAAAAGAATTACAAATAACATTTCTATCCTCATCCACTACCGCGGCATCGGAAAATACGGCAATTGGGATGTTTGGATTTTTATCTTCTTCATCTAACATAATTCCAAGCGTAGTTGATATTTTGTTAGCGTACCAATAATCATCTTGATCTGAATACATATAATAATCTGCATCAATCTTTTGAGTCCAACTCAAAAAATTTTTTATCACCTTCAAATTACTAGTATTTTTATGAAGCACAATTTTCGATGGATTTTCCTCAATAATTCTTTCCACTATCTGAATAGTATTATCTGAAGAACCATCGTCACATATATGAATAGTCACGGCTTTATAATCATTGTTTAAAATAGAAATGATTTGTTCCTCGATGTATTTTTCTCCATTATATGTTGCCATAATCACAGCTACTGTTTTCATTATAAATCACCTCTATAACTTAACCCAGCAAAAACATTACCTAAAAGTTTTTTTAAAAACTGAATAGTTCGATTAGTTAAACAGTATATAAAAAATGAGCCAGCAAATGTTATCATTGCAATCAATAACACAAATGGTGCATAGTAATCCATTTTATCGGTATTAATATTTGACAATATCTGCCTAATGACAAACGGATGTGTTAAATACACAGTAAATGATGCTTTGGCAATCATATTGACAATACGATTATATCTTACCTTGATTTTTTTGAATAAAAGAAAAAGCATTATTGAATTCATAATTAGAATAGGATTATTATAGCCAAGTACATCTAAATGTATTTTTTTATAGAATATTATATACACGCAGCATGTTAACAATAACGATCCAATAATATAAAACAATAAATATCTACACTTTGAATATTTCTCTGTTATAATATCCTCTCTTCGTCTTATTATTCCCCCCAACATGTATATAAGAATAAAATTTATTAATGTATAACCATTTGAGTCTCCTTCTATACCAATAAAACTCAATCCCGAAAACTTTATTCCAGAAAACTGTTCTAACATATCCACAATAAATGGCTGTATACTAATAATAAAAATAAGCCAGAATCCCATTCTCCTTGATTCGTCATTACTTATTTTATTTAAAATCAAATTGCAGTATGGCGACAGTAAAAAAACGCCCACATACAACACTACATAATAATTAATTGGTAAAAACATCCCTAATAGACCAACAATAGAAAACGTCTTTATTCCAATTATTATATCTATAAAATAAAACAAAACATTAAAAAAAATCACATCAATGAAAAGAGATATTCCTCTCCACACTTTTATTTCATCTTTTTCTGATTGAAAATAACCAAATATCAAAACAAAAGTATTGACCGCAACAGCAGCTAACACTTCCAATAAGACTACTACAAAAGAGTCTATTGATGGATATGATACCTTACTTAAAATCTCTCCCGCATATCCATTAATGTGCAAAATCACAACATAAATAGCCAATACTATTCGTAACAATTCAATATTTGATTCTCTTTTTTGTTTTATTCCTTCTAGCTTCATATTAAACAAACTACCATCAATATATTATAGTGTAACCATCGCTACAAAAGATTCCGAACATAATCGGTTGTCATGATTTTGTCGACTGTGCCCTGCACATCAAGACGCTTTGTGTTGTGAGATGTGTAAGCTTCACTTGACATTGTCTGGACCTCGCCATTTACAAAGAACTTGTCATAATTTAAGTCACGACCGTCAGGAAGAACTCGGTAGTAGTTGCCCATATCGATGGAACGGACGCATTCTTCGTTGGTCATAAGAGTCTCAAAAAGTTTCTCACCGTGGCGTGTACCAATAATCTTGGTGCCAGTGTCTCCAAAGAGCTGCTGCACGGCTTTTGCCAAATCTCCGATTGTTGAAGCATCAGATTTTTGAACGAACAAATCACCTGGCTCTCCGTTTTCAAATGCAAACATAACCAGGGCAACTGCCTCGTCCAAATTCATAAGGAAACGGGTCATGTCTGGATCGGTGATTGTGATTGGGTTACCTGCTTTAATCTGGTCAATGAAAAGAGGAATAACAGAACCACGTGAGCACATTACATTGCCATAGCGGGTTGTACAGATTGTGGTCTTGCCTGCTGCAACACGGGCATTGGCGCCGATAACCTTTTCCATCATAGCCTTTGAGATGCCCATGGCATTTATTGGGTATGCGGCCTTATCTGTTGAAAGGCAAACAACTCTTTCAACCCCTGCCTCAACTGCTGCATGTAAAACATTGTCTGTTCCTTCTACGTTTGTACGAACTGCTTCCATTGGGAAGAACTCACACGATGGAACCTGCTTTAATGCTGCTGCATGGAAGATGAAATCTACCCCTGGCATTGCATCCTGAACTGAGCGCATGTTGCGGACGTCACCGATGTAAAACTTTACCTTGCCTGCAAGGTCTGGATGTTCAGCCTGAAGCTGATGTCTCATATCATCCTGCTTTTTCTCGTCACGCGAGAAAATACGAATCTCTTTAAGGTCAGAATCGAGGAAATGCTTTAAAACTGTACTTCCGAACGAGCCTGTTCCTCCTGTAATCATAAGAGTTTTATTATTGAACAATTTACAATTCATTATTCGTCACCTCTAATAATCATATTTATTGTTTAATCTCTTCAAATGCACTTAACCAACCCCTACTATCAATAATACTATATTGTCGTTTTGCCATTTCGCAGCATTCAAGTCGATTTTTCTCCAATTTACTAATAAGACTAAACATTTTTTCTAATAATTTTAATGTTCCTATTTGTCTTACATCACCCGCATATTTCATAATTCCCTTTTTCTCAAAAGCCTCAGCCGCCATAATCTGATTATCTGCTATAACATATGTTATGGTAGGCGTCTGAGTTGCACAAAGTTCATATAAAGTACTTCCAGCGGCACTAATTGCTATATCACATGATTGCATCAACTTAACCATATCTTTAACATCATAATGAAGTATCAAATTATCACATCCATTTGCCAATTGTTCTATTTCAGCCTTATCTTCATTCATAAGCCCAATAATAATATGGAAGTTCACCTTTTTAATTTGTTTAGACTTAACATATTTTACAAATGCTAAGGCTATATGCTCAAAATCGGCTCCTCCTGTTGATACAAATACATTATCTATTTTATTATTAATTTCTCTCACTGGAAGATTTATAAATTCTTTTCTTAAAGGTAAATATTTCGTGCCTAGCAAAAATATTGGATATCCTTTAGCTCCATTGCGCATCCCTTCACCATTATATATTTCTAAATATCTATTTTTCATATTGGGAGCATAGATATTATAATTAATCAAGTAATCACAGGGATATGCAAACGCTAACACATCATCAATATATATAAGTTTTCCACCATATGAATTAGACACTTCTTGTATTCTTTGCAAATAGTTCCTTGTAACAAAATATGAATCAACAAAAATATAATTTGGTTTTTTTTCCTTTATAATTTTTTCAAAAAGAAACAACTCCGATTCCATATCTCTATAATCGGTTTTGAATACAACATTTTCTATCCCCGCTCCTTTTATATAATCACAAAACTCTGTCTCCGCAGAAAAAAACACAACCTCTTCATGTAATTCTTTAATGGCAGAGGCAATGCTAAGACAACGCATCACATGTCCGGCTCCTATTTTACTGTTTCCATCTGCTCTAAAAAAAACCATTTTTATCCTCTAAACTTATATTATTTCCCTCAGTAACATAAAAGCCTCTGCCATATCTACACCAACATTGCTCCCTCTATATTTGCCAAGAGAACGGAGTGCCTCTGGACTTCTCGGATGTGGATAGACAGTACTTTCCGATCTATAGCAAGCCATACCATCTACTTTTGCTTCCAGTGTATCAGTTACATCAAAATATACATTTGGTTTAAAAGGTTCGGTATAGTTGTAATTCCATTCACTACTACTTGGAGTTTCAAATGCATAAATTCTTTTTACACTATACTCGCCCACAGGCCTGCAAGCAGTTAAAACTGCTTCACATGTTAATCTGTGATCAATATTTAAATCTCCGTGATGATGAGTAAATATAGTATCCGGTTTATATTTCTCAACATATTTAGATATTATTTTTATAATATCTAACAAATCTTTTTCATCCATCCTATTGTCCGGTAAACCGCAAAAATCTATAGAAGAATACCCTACTTCAATGGAAGCCGCTTTTGCATCTTTTTGCAATTCAAATAATTCATTTTTATCTGCCTCATCTCTAGTTTCACTTCTAGATGTAATACCCTCCGCTAATATTACTGCATGAGCCTCACATCCCTCATTTACTAATTTTCGTATAGTGCCACCCACACCTAAAAGTTCATCGTCTGGATGTGCTGCTATAACTAAAATCTTCTTCATATATTTTCCTCCACATATTTCACCTGTGCACTAAATACACCATCAATAAACTGCGCATTTCTATATTCAAATCTACCCTTACCATATTTTGTATATGCAACCGGATATCCCTCTCCATCAAGCATTCTCACATAATCATACATCTGCCGCTGACTCAACCCTTCAGGTATTTCACTTTGCTCTGGACTTCTCCTCGAAAAGCAAAATGGCTCTCCTATCTGTGGTGAAGGACTTATATTGTTATCAATAATATAGGGAATCATTTCTGAAAAAATAGCATCTGATATTCTAGTAAATATTTCATCAGCATTTCCTTCTGAAATATTAATTGGATATTTTTTATAAATGTCACCCGCATCAAGTTCTTTACATACCTTTAATGCGGATATTTTAGTATTGTACCTGCCATTTATTATAAGATTCTGGAGTGGACTCCCTCCTCTACCATAAGGCAAGTCAGTCATATGAAATACGATACATTCAAAATTTTCATATATCTCTGCTGGAATAATCCATGACCAATGTGGAAAAAAAACATATCTTGGATTAATATTACTTATATTTTCAAACGTGAGCTCCGATTTGTCCGTTATTAAATAGAATTCAGCGTTTTCCATCGACTTTAATTTCTCAAAGTTTTTTATATTCCATGATTTTATTGTAGCTACAACATACCGCTCCACGCCATCACCTACTTTCAAATATATGAATTCCACTTTTACAATACAGTTTTATTTGTAAATACTATGCATTTTACATCTATAATTTTTAAATAAAAGAATCAACTTTACTCAAATCATATTCCAGCTGTTTATATACTTCAATAAATCCATTTTTCGCAAAACAACAATATGAAGCCGGATTAGATGGCTTCACTTTAGCCACCAAAACAGTTACTTCTGGAAAATCTGTTGTCACTCTTTCTTTAATTAATCTTATTATCTCTTTTCCATACCCACAATTCCGCTCACTAGCTGAAATACTATAATCTATTTCAGCCCTATTACCTTCTATATTTATCCTGATTTGACCAATAGGCTCTTTATCTCTCTGCAAAATATACTGTCCAATATCATCCGATTGTATGACACGACCAAACCAGTCCATATGTTGTGAATACTCAATTTTTTCTCCATTAAAGGCATTACTCCGAACCAATTCATCATTTGCCCATTTAAAAAGCAAATCACAATCATCCAATTGTGCCTTTCTAAGGTATAACTTGCAAACCTCGGTATTAGACATATCTATTCTCCAATCATTTCCTCTGAAACCGGCGTCCCCGCAGAAATCTTTTGTGTTGCGCGCTTTCCTATCACATCTGATAAATACTTTGGTTTCATACCAAACCCTGGCCTAATTATTCTAACATTATCATGCGTAAATAATTCACCTTCATTAACATCCTTAACAACAAAAATACTCCTTCTAAATACCTTCGAACTATTTTCCCCGTTTGTCATTTCATAATCTGGCCCCTGTGAAATCAACTTAGCATTTCTAACATCTTGCACCATCTGCGAAAAATCTGATATTGACATACTAAACTTGCTATCAGCGCTCTCTACCCCTTCAAGTTTCACATGTTTTTCTATTACACAAGCTCCTAATGATACGCCTACAACCGCACCTATACTTCCAGCACTATGATCTGATAATCCTATTGGAACATTAAATCTTCTGTGCATATCTGGTATATTACCAAGATGCATGTCTTCCCATGGAGCAGGATATTCACTACAACACTTTAATAACACAACCTGCTTATTACCGACTCTATAACATGCATTAAGAGCATCTTGTATCTCTTCTAACGATGCCATTCCAGTGGAAATAATCATGGGTTTGTGTTTAGATGCAGTATATTCAATTAACGGAATATCTACTAGCTCAAAGCTAGCTATCTTGTATGCCTCTATAGTTATGGACTCTAAAAAATCAACCCCCTCTTTATCGAAAGGCGTTGACAAAAAATCAATTCCATATTTTTCACATTCAGACTTAATATCTTCTTGCCATTCATATGGCGTTCCAGCCTCTTTATATAAGTCATAAAGCTTATAGCCATCCCATAAACCGCCCTTAATTTTAAAGTATTCTTTATCGCAATCGATAGTCATGGAATCAGCAGTGTATGTTTGAATTTTCAAGCAATCCGCCCCCGCTTTTGCAACTTCGTGAACTATTTTCATTGCATTCTCAAACGAACCACCATGATTTGCACTCATTTCTGCAATAACGTATGGTTCATTTTTATTAATTTTATCGAATAGAGTAAACATTTTTGACCTACTTTATAATTATTATTAACACAAATCAGATTTCTTTTTTAATACACTAAAACTTAATCTTTACCAAACAACAATTTATACTTCATTTCTGCCAAATTCCAGTCAGCATAATTATCTATGTCTTGGACTTCAATTTCATCTAAAACAAATGGAATAGTATTATCTACCACTAACGTTTTCTTCTCTTCCAAAGCACTTACTTTGATAAAATAGAATTGACCTGCATCGTGATAAATTTTATCCAAATCTTGCGATCGACTTTTTTCATATTCAGGCCATTTGTATTTAAGATTACCGCCCTTAATGCAAAAACCTCTAAGTGGTGGGTATGAAAATTCAACTACAGGAATTAAACTTTCAACATTGCTATCACAAAATTTATGATATGCATCACTTAATCTATCACTTGTTATGAATGGTGCTGTCGGATATATACAACAAAGCTCATCAAACTGTTTACCCAATTTCTTATAAGACTCTATCACCTCTAACAATACGTCCACAGTTGAAGCGTAATCGTTTGACGTTTGCTCGCTTCTCATAAATGGAACATTCGCTCCATATTTCCTAGCAATATCCGCTATCTCATTGTCATCAGTTGAAACCATCACTTCATCAAATACTTCACTATTAATTGCAGCATCAATACTATATGCAATGATTGGCTTGCCACAAAAGTCTTTAATATTCTTTCTAGGAATGCGTTTTGAACCACCTCTAGCAGTGATTATCGCTACACAACTCATTTTCTATAATTCTCCACTACCTTCTTTACTGCCTTTATTACATCATGCACATCTGCATCAGTCATCTTAGGGTACAAAGGTATACTCATAATCCCCTCATATATTTTCTCAGCATTTGGGCATAATCCTTTCTCATACCCCATGTGCTGATAATAAGGGAACCAATAAACCGGAACATAATGTATTTGAGGCTGAACGTTCTCGGCTGATAAAGCATCAAAGAATTCTCTTCTAGTACATGACAATTTATCTAAATCAAGTCTAATAATATACAAATGTCTACATGTATCCGACTCTGCTATCTCCTTTTGAACTATTATTTCAGGAATATTTGCAAAAGCCACGTTGTATTTTTCAACAATTTCTTTTCGTCTTTTCTTAAATGCCTCTAATTTCTTCATCTGGCTAACCAAAAGAGCTGCTTGAAAATCTGTCATTCGATAATTGAAGCCTAAAGATATTTGTTCATAATACCACGGTCCTTCATGAGGTGCCCCTTCCATTAAGTCTTCATCATGAGTAATACCATGGGTATGTGCTAATACAATCTTCTTATATAACTCATCATCGTTAGTAAGAATAGCGCCCCCTTCTCCAGCTGTAATAGTTTTTACTGGATGGAAAGAAAAGCATGTCATATCAGCGAGACTTCCAACGGGTTGACCATTATATTTTGTCCCTATTGAGTGTGCGCCATCTTCAATAAAAATAAGATTGTGCTTTTTACAAATCTCTTTTATCTCTTTTATCTTTACAGCTTGACCAGTGAAATCCACTGCTATAACAGCCTTAGTTCTATCCGTGATGTGCTCCTCAATACTCTTAGGATCAATATTATATGTTTCTGGATCAACATCGGCAAATACAGGTTTTGCGCCACAATACAATGCACAATTAGCTGATGCCGCAAACGTCAATGGGGTAGTTATAACCTCATCACCTTCGCCTATACCTGCCGCAATACAAGCGCAGTGCAATGCTGCAGTACCGTTTGAAACAACAACCGAATATTTTGCTGTAGTATACTCTTCAAGTTCTCTCTCAACTTCATCAACCTTAGGACCACATGTAATAAAAGGGCTTGTCAACGTCTCTACAACTGCATCTACGTCATCCTCCTCTATCCATTGTCCTCCATAATATATTTTTTCTTTTCTAACGGGATATCCGCCATTAATAGCTAATCGTTCCATTTATTATTATCCTCTATTCTTTGTTAATTTAAATTATATAGCTCGCTTATTTCATTCAATAATAAAACAATGATTAACGTTAGTCAAAAAACAGCAACCATTTATTATTAATTACCATCCTTCTTCAATATCTTTCTAATTAGAATCAGTGCAGATTTATACTCTGGTGTATTATGATACGCTATTATATATACAATCACTGCAACTATTGTTGATATAATTAATCTCAACAATAAGTATTGCACTCCACTTTCTTTTATAAAACGGCAGATTATAATTGAAATCACACCTGACAATACCGACGTAAAGAAATAACAGACTAGTCTGACTTGATAATTCTTAACACTACGCTTAAAGTATTTTTCAAATATGATGTTACATTGCCATATGTTTCCAAATACTACTGTCGAAAACAAAGTTGCAAAAATAATTCCACTAATTCCAATAGTTTTTCCTAATACTATATTTAATATTATGTTAGTTATAGTACTAAAAATATACGGCAGTCTCATTTCCCACCAAAATCCATTTCCTCCTAGAAACAAAAAATGTGCATGCTGTGATGTTGTAGCAAAGAACAATAGCGCTATCAATATTACATCTACATAAGGCAACATCAATTCATTACCCATCCATAGTTCCATAAAGGGCTGATATAGATTAAGCATACAAACTGCACCCCATGTCCCTATTGCCGAAAATAAAAACTGCCATAGAAAAACATCTTGATAATTCTTCTCCAATGTTTCTGCTGCCACACTGTCTCCTACACTTGACTGCATTGAAGTTCTTATCATAAGCACAAACTGCATAATAGCTGTATAAACGGCAATATAATTATTATAGAGGGTAACTGTATCGAGACCAATATACGTAGATAGAATGATATTATCAAATGTCGTATACGTCACGGCACTTACATTACATATCAAGATTCCTTTTACCCTTGATATAATATCCAAACGTGTTTCCTTAGATATCCTACCGCTACATATGTATTGAGGAAAATTTTTGTTAGCAATAAACTTTACAAGTACATTTTTACTTATTGTACCAACTACCATTAATAATAAAAACAAATAATAATTCTTAAATAATAGTAATACAATTAACTGCATCAAGTTTTGCAATATATTTACAAGACTATATCCTATTTTAGTTAAATCCAGTCTCTGCAACGCTTGAAGCAAAGCACTGTAATATGCATTAAACACATAACTACACACGGTGTTTACTAAAAAAAATGCATACACTAAATATATATTTATATCTGACGGATATCCTCCATATATGAAATTTGGTAAAAACGGAATAATAATTGTTCCTATAATAGATATTATTAATGCAACTTTTTTATAAACACTTTTATAAAAATTTAGTAACGCGCATATAGCAATGGTATCATTTTCTGCAATTGGCTTATACATATTAAAAATAATTGCTCCAGAAAAACCTAAATCAGCCATATTTAGCACTTGCAATATAGAAGCAAACAAACTAGATAAACCTAGATATTGTTTTCCTAGAACAGATATAATAATAGACCTTGAAATAAACGTAAACAGTAATGTAACTACTGTATCAAGGTACGAAAAAACTATATTCTTTTTTGTATTAACTATTCTTGACATATCTGTTTAATCATAGACAACTATAAATTTTACGATTATTACACCTTCTATTTGAATTGCCTAATTGTACTCCTCGCTTAAATATTCTTCCCACGAAATCTTCTCAAAACAATCAACCATAGATTCTTCCGATAAATTGTATATTTTAGCCCCTTTATATTTGGCATATAGCGCCATTTTTTCAAATTCCTTAAGCATCAAGACCCAACAATTAAGCCAATCAGCTATGGCTGTAATACCATAGCCATCATATGAATCATAATAGAATTTTGAACTCTTTCCATATGAATGAATAGATTCAATATAAACTCTATTATCTCTATCCACATTCAAATTTTTAAAATCAGATATATCGGTTCCAACTAAAAATATTCTTTTATTATTCTTCATTAAAAAATAATATACTGCGCCTATAACCACATTATGATAACCTGGATTTATCCTATTTTTATCCATTAAAAAATAATAAAAACTACTCATTTTCCTTTTCATAATGCAGTTTTGATTTATAAAATCAAAATTTACGTTTTCATTTTCTAGTTCAAAATGTGCCCCTCTTTGAATTACTATTGTTAGATTCCAATCAACCATTTCTATTATTGATCGCAACTTATTAACATTTTCATTGACCGAATCAACTTTTTCTTTCGATAAATAAAATATATTATCTAACAAAAATAAGTACTCCGGCTTCAATTCAAAAAAAGTATCTTTATAAGCCTCTGGCCAATAATTAACACAAGCTAAACTTACATGAGTGTTCTTTAATTTATGCAAATCTATTTTTCTTGCACTAGGTCCATTTGATATTATAAATATATCTTTCATTTATATTCTATCCACCTTTTCTTTAAACTTACTGATGTCTTCAAACAAATCAAGATTCTTTTTTATCCATTCTTCATTGTTATCCCACCATTTAGTTCTTTCCAAAAAAACAATATCTTCGTCTGAAAAACGATAACCAATAATACGCGCTGGAACCCCACCCACTATTGCATATGCAGGAACATTTCTATTAACTAATGCGCCAGCGGCAATTATAGCCCCATTTCCAACCTCAATGCCTTCCAATATTTTTGCTCCATATCCAATCCATACATCATTACCAATTGTGATTGCATATTTATTTTCTATATTAATCTCATTAAAACGCATTGTTTTTGTATAAACAACACCACTCTGCCCCATTGTTGAAAAAAAAGCGGGATGTGTTGTTACCCATTTCTTCGTTGGATGCTTCCCTATTATTAACTTAACATCACTTGCTATAGAACAGTATTTCCCAATTTTACAACTATCTAAAAAAACGTTTTCACCAGTATATGTAGCAAATCCAATATGAGAATTATTTATTATACTTCTATGTCCCACTCTATTAGCCCCAGCTAAATACGAGTTATTTATCACTGTCTTTTTACCACAATAACAATGAGAACCATGCTCGCATCTAAGTAAATAAAGGTCACTCCTGCACTTATCTACAACTACCAATAATTTTGTAACAATCTTCCTTATAAAATAAATCATACTCACACATAATTCCTTTTAACTCTTGCTACAATCCATCATTTCATTTATACTCGTCAATCAATAATGTCGGCATATGCCACTTCGTATTTGCTAGCATAATCTAGAGATGGACAATTTCTTATAATAATTTTACTTAGTTTTCATAATCATCCACAACAGCCACACTCTCAGTGTTTTCTGAGTATTTATATAGTTTCATATCTATCTTATTCAAAATCAATTTGGCAAAATATTCTATAGTGCATTTTTTAAATAAATGCAAAATTCTCTCTCTCTTTGCTATAGTACCAACTTTTTTTGATACAAATTCTTGTATCTTTTTAGAATTATTATTCTCAGACAAAAACACTGTGCAAGCCATTTCATAATCTTTAACATATTTCAGTGACGGACATTCTTCAAGTTGACATAAATTAATAAATGGTTTGCCTGTATTTATACATTCAAATAATTTACTAGGAACCTGATTTGAAACTGCATTATTATAACTAATCAAAACATCGGCTTGGCCACATGCAATTTTCGCTTCTTCGAGGCTGATATATCCCAAATCCACTATTCTTCCCGATATTCTATTTTCGTATTTCATTATATCTGCTGTATTAGGTCCAGCAACGTATAATACGTAATTTGATGGTAAGTCAACAAATAAATCAATCAATTTTGATGCATTTCTTATATCATCATAGAAACGTCCCGCATGTAAAAAAGATACAGTATCTTCTTTCTTAACTATAATCTCTTTTTTTTCACAACATTCTTTTTTCCTAATAATATCCGCATCAACTTCTGGAAATTCAATCTCTATTATTTTATCTTCATTCTTACTAATCTTATGATTCTCAACCAACTGATTCTTTATTAAATCAGTTGTAAACAAATAATCTAATTTTTCAATTGTTTTTCTCTCTTCACGTAATCTTTGAGAAAACTGCTTTTTAGGTAATACGTAATTATATGCATGAGGATCCAACTGAACGCCACATTTTACAACATTTTTAACATTCGATACCATTTGACAAATACTATAAGGATATGAAACCCCAATCACAGCATCTATATTTTTTTCGATACAAAAATTTTCTATTATTCTACTAGATGATTTGTATGCAAACTTTTCATATAATGCATTTTTTAAATATAACCTTAAAAGATTCTTTTTTGTAATCAAATATTCTATTCTCTTTTTATTAGTTATATTACTCCAATTCAAAGAATTTCTTAAAATTAGATATTCTTGTATCTGGCTATTTTGCACAATAAACGAATCAACAAACACTTCCTCTGACTGTATTTTATCGCTTGTAATAAAATATCCTGCATATATTTGATGGCTATTCTTCTTAAATTCTTTGGCCATTCGAATAGCAATATTATAATTTGCACTTTTCGAATTTGATTCAGTAATAATAAGAATATTCAACTTTTATCAACCTTTCTATTGCTTATATTTTTCATATATTCTACTTTGTTCAGCACAAACACTTTCCATTGAAAACATCTTATTTGCATATTCTTTTATTAACTGTGTATCAAACAAAGTGTATCTTTTGACCATACTTTTAATTCCATTTTTTAACGCCTGTGTATCCCCCGCTTCAACAACTATAGCTGTTTGCTTGTTTACTAATGAGTCTCCACCACCGCTCTTTGTTACAAGTAGTGGTTTGCCTAGAACCATTGATTCCTCTATGAAAACCCCTGCAGACTCATATAAACTTGATGAAATACAAAAATCCACTGTCTCTATCAATTCATAAATCATTTCTTTTGAACAACTACCGTAGAATTTAATATAATTATCTATTTTTAGTTCTTTCGCCAATCGTTCATATAAATCTTTATACTCTCCATCCCCGCATATATGCAAAAACACTTTTTTCGAATTCTCACTATTGTATTGCGCTATTGCAGGTATCAAATATTGAAATCCCTTTATTTTTTCATCATAAAACTGTGCAACAATTAATGCATTTACTGCCCCATTTTCGTATAACGCTCCGCCTTTTCCATATTCTGTAATTTCAACTCCATTAAAAATACAAATAAAACTGTTTGCACCCATTAATCTATTGAGAGCATTCTTTAGATAAGTTGATACTGCAATGTTACAAACACTATTCTTGTACACTTTTTTTAGTGCAATTTTCCAAATAGCATTGTTTAAAAATAACATTTCAGGCGGACAATGCTCTGTCACACAATATTTAACACCATTCTTTCGAGAAATATAATAACCTAATAATCCTGCCTGATTAGCACAATGAGCATGAATAATATCTGGCATGAATTCTTTTTTTATTTCTTTAAAAACCTTATTGCAAAATGCGAATCTAGAATATATAGGTTTGTTTTGTGACCTTATTATTGTAATTCCATCTGGTGTAACCTCTACATTTTTTTCTTCTTGTAAAGTTGTATCAAATGGCCACCAAATCATAGTTTCTATGTTGCAATATTTTTTTAATCCTAGCGCCATCTCGTAATGAAACACCCCTGTCTTTAATGGCTCATTAATTGGAGTATACCACGAGACAATCATTAACACTTTCAAACTCATAATAAAATCTCATTAACATCTTAAAAACTATTAATAGAATCAATTATATATTCTATCTCCTCATCACTTAACCCATAATACATTGGTAAGCTCAATTCGGTTTTAGATATTTCTTCAGCTATTGGTAATTTGCCACATGCAATACTTAAGTCTTTATAACAATCTTGCATATGAATAGGTATTGGATAATGTTTATTAGTGGATATTCCTTTATCCTTTAAGTAGTTTTCTAATCTATCACGTTCTTTGCAACGAATAGCATAAATATGCCATACTGGTTCAACTCCCTCTATAACAAAGGGCTTAATTACCTTATTGTTATTTATTCCTTTAGTATACAAATTAGCAATTCGCTTTCTTTCAGCGTTCATTCTATCAAGCTGAGGTAATTTGGCTAATAAAAAAGCAGCTTGCAACTCATCTAATCTACTATTATTGCCCTTCAAAATATGATGGTACTTATAATCAGAACCATAGTTTCCTAATGCTCGTATCTTTTTTTCAAGCTCAGAACTGTTAGTAACACAAGCGCCTGCATCACCTAAAGCTCCTAGATTTTTTCCTGGATAAAAACTAAATCCAGCTGCATCTCCAAAAGAGCCCACTCTCTTTCCCTTGTATGTCGCACCATGCGCTTGAGCGCAATCCTCAATAACATGTAAGTTATACTTTTCAGCAATTTTCATGACTGAATCCATATCACAAGGCTGTCCATACAAATGGACAGCCATAATAGCCTTCGTTTTATTTGTAATTTTTTCTTCAATCAATTTTGAATTCAGATTATATGTATCTATTATTGGTTCGACTAAAACTGGTATTGCACCAGCATAAGTTACAGCCAAAGCTGTCGCTATAAACGTGTTAGATGGAACAATGACTTCATCCCCATCGCCAATTCCTAAAGCTTTTAAAGGTAGCATTAATGCGTCTAATCCATTACCAACACCAATACAATATTTTACTTGGCAAAAATGGGCAAATTTTTTTTCAAATTTTTCATCTTCTCTCCCACCCATATACCAACTACTAGTGTACACTCTATTAAAAGCATCTCTTATTTCTTCATTTAATTCTTCTTCCATTGGACGGAACGACACAAATGGTATCTGCATTTCTAACCTCTTTATTCATTACTACGATTAACATCTACATTTGTATATGGTTTTTTTTCAAATCTAACAACGCATTCACGCCATAAAAAACACGCTATCATCTGAAAATATTTAAATCTACCAATACTTTTCAATTTATTTTTCATCCGTTTTTGGATTTTATCTTTTTCACTAGCACTATTCACCACATAATTATTAATAGTGTTTCTTTCATCGATAAGTATTTTTATCCATTTTTTATTCTTGCTTGTAGATATTCCGCCACCATACTCATAGCGAATAGCATCGCATTCAAAATAATATGGAACATATCCATCCCACATCATCAATATATACATATAATCCTCTGCATATTTTATCATACTTGATATTGTAGTCAGATATTTAAACATATAAGTTTTGTCACAAATAACTGTTGCTCCATTAACGCTATCACCGCGGACAACATAATTATATCTACATTTATCCCATTCCTTTTGTGTATAAGGTCTAAGTATACTTGGATGCCTTCGACTCTTAATGGCTATTTCTACTGTATCGTTCACATAGTAAACTGCATCACAGAACGACCATTTCTTGTCGTCAGATTCTAATAATTCTATCCACTCTTTAAAAATCAAATTTCCAGAAATAATATCACCTGGCGCAATTGGTTTTATCCATTTGCCTTCACATCTATTTACGCCGTTCAACAAATTTTTAATCGTACCCTGATTCTCTTGAAAACCAATCAAAGCATAATCATTAAAATTCTTTGAATTAAGATATTTTTCTATTTCATCAAAATGATTTTCTGTTGAACCATCATCCGCAACCACTAATTGAAGCAAAATATCTTTTTGAGTTATTATTGAATCAATTGTACTAAGAATCTTCTCAAGCTTTGAATTATATGTAGTTAACACTACTGACAAAATATATTTATTATCCATAATATTCTAAAAACTATATTTTATTTGATTTTTCGCTCTCCTTATATTTTTCTGCTAAAAATGCAGCTATTTTTTTCGGCCAAAATTTCCTAAACATATCAAAATCCTCTGCGCCTCTTTCATCGCTAGCAATTATAGCAGATGTTTCCGAATCCTCGTGTATTCTATGCGCCATATGCGCATGAGGAATATAAATAAATTCCCCTTTCAGTTTAGAGTATCGTTCCCAAGCTTCCCAATCTTCGTTTGATTTATAATTATTCAAGAAATAAGGGCGTTCTATTCTATTAATGCAATAAGTCACTGACGGGCAACAAATCGGATTTCCAAATGATAGAATCATTCTTCTTACACATTTTAATCTTCTAAACATTTTAAGTCTTAATGGTAAAAGCATTTTTCTTTTTATTGATAATAGCTTGTTGTTTTTTTCTATTTTATTATTCCTTAACTCATAGTAATCTGTGAAGCAAATTATTGGCGCTTTCGAATGGTCGCAGGCTTCTATTACTGCTTTTGAATACGTATCAAAATACACATCATCTTGATGCGCAATGGTAGCATATTTTGTAGTAACCTTACTTAATCCAAATTCCCAATCTTGGGTTATACCACTTTCCCCTTTGTTAATAAAAAATGGTATGGAATATTTTTCACACAACGAATTAATAAGTTGATTAGGCGTAGATGTAACAAGAATAATATCTGAACTATCTTTCTGAAAAACTAATGATTTTATACATTCTTCCAAGAACTCGCTTTCTTCATATGCACATATAACAAAAGTATGACTCTTTGCGCTCACTATCTTTCTCCTTAATCAACTCGTAATTAATCCTTATCTTCCTCATTTTTTCTTATAGATATTTCTTGAGTTAAATTTATAACCTTTTGCTCTAAACTCGATACCTTTATTGTTAAAAGAAAGCTTTTAATAATTAATAGAAAAATAATGCATAGAAAGATAAAATTTGCAGCAGATACTACTCCAAATAATCTAGCTAGGCTAATTCCAATTTCTGGAACAAGCCCTAATAACAATATCATTAAGGAAAATACTATCCAAAAAAAAGCCTCCATAAGTTGAAGTTGCGATTTTTTTAATTTTCGATAAATAAATATAAATAGTATTATCGAACTAATCAATAAAAGTATTCTTAAACCAATTGACATATCCTACTCCTTCTTTCTGAACCATTGAACAATTAGTATTGAAGAAATCATATGGAACATATATTTTATTCCATTTGTAAAACTTAAATAACTCTCTCCAAATTCTCGCTCATTCATTGTTACAGGATATTCTCCCACCTTTGCACCACATCTAATTAAATAAGCAATTGTATCGGGTTCCGGTCCATAGTTCATCTGATACGCTAATTTATCAATCATCTTTCTATTGTATAAACGCATTCCAGAAGTAGTATCATATATTTTTATTCCTGTAGTTAAAAAAATTAACCCTTCAATTATTGTATTACCCAACATCCTAAATGAATGCTTTTTTTTCTTTTCAAGAAATCGAGATCCAATGACAAGATCTACTTTTTCTTTTTCTGCCATCTCAAGCATCTTTTCAATATATTTTGCTTTATGTTGGCCATCACCATCAAACTGTATAGCATAATCATACTCTTTTTTGCATGCATACATCATTCCAGTTTGAAAGGCACCCGCCAAGCCTAAATTAATGGGCAAATCTATTAAATTAAATCCTTCATTTTTGCAAATTTCAGCAGTACTATCCCTAGACCCATCATTAATTACAACATAATCAAACTGAGGACAGTCATTTATTAAGTCTTGTACAACTTTTTTTATATTCTCAGCCTCATTATATGCTGGTATCACTATGAGAACTTTCTTCATAACTTCCTCCAGTATCTATAGTATCTCATTATTTCTTTGCCATCTTTTATTTCTTGGATTCTATCGACTCAGTTAACAAACTTAAATTTATTGTTAATAAATTTGGATCATCATTCTTATATAATCCATACGTTTCTCCGCCTACATCATCTATTTTTATAGCTCCTTCTATTATATTCATTATATCTTGGTTAGCTTTCGGTACAATAAAATAATCTGTTGTTTCCAAA
>JAEEGJ010007881.1_pt1 | contig 29918 bp, 22 predicted proteins | sample 8958761 | NCBI WGS metagenome assembly JAEEGJ01 (sample SAMN16246546, study PRJNA631951) | gut metagenome | biome: gut microbiome; feature: rumen; material: RS-attached | host: Bos | place: Iran: Karaj | collected 2018-10
TGACTGAACACGAAATTCATGTAGTAGTCCTTGCTCGTGATGGTGTAGGTGTGATAGTAGAACTTGACGCCATTGACCTCCTTGGTAGCGGTAATCGTCTGGCCAGGCCAGTTGCCGTTATACTGCACGTCACCACTGTCCCAGGTGTAGTAGTTCACACGGGGCCAATTGTTGGGAGCAACGGTCGGGTCCTTGAGGTAGACGGTGATCTCATAGGGATCAAACGGCTCAATGGGCTGGTCGCCGACCACATAGTTGCGGGTGATCACACCACTCACGGCGCCGTTGATCAGCAGGCCTGCCTTGAGCGTGCAGTTGTCCGTGATGTTGATGCTGGCACCATTGTTTACCTTCTTACCGTTGCTGGCGGTAGGCTCACTACCGTCGAGGGTATAGACGAGCTGCGCATCTTCGGTCTGGCTCACGGCCGTGAAGGTCACGTCGATGGCACTCGCATACTCACCGCTGGGCTTGCTCACCCAAGCGGTCTCGGTGGTCTTGCTCAACGCCAGACGGTAGTTGTTGCCACTAAGCACAAGCACGTAGGTGGCGGGAATAGTGTAGGCCGTTGAACCCATGGCTGCCAGTAAAGCACCCTTGGTGCCCATCGTGCGCTGCACATAGTAGTTCTTGTCCTGGGCGTTAGCCATGTTGTTGGTGTTGCTGGTGTTGGTGATACCTGCCAGCTGGCGGGCATAGATCATCTGCTTGATGCTCTCCTTGTAATCAATCCAGTGCTTGAGGAAGATGCACGGGGTGCCGGGCATCGACAGCAGGTAGGCATTGGCTGCCTCAATGTTGGTGCGGATGGGGTCCTGCTGGTTGTTGGCATCACGGTACTGCGTGTCGTGGTTCTCGACGAAGGTCACCGCATAGCGCTTGTAGTTGTTATCCAGGCACAGGCCCTTGCCGCTGCCGGCCAGGTTGCTCCATTTGCTTGAATTGACAGCGTCACGGATGGTGTAACGGAACGGGAAGTCAAATGCTGCACTCTGCACCACATCATTGACCTTGGTACCGTCAATCCAGCTCTTCACCGTCGGCAGATAACCATCCCAGAACTCTCCCACCGAGAACTCGGGGGCTGCATATTCGTTATACATGCCCGTGTAAGAAGCAGCATAACCCTTGGTCATATCATAGCGGAAGCCCACATAGCCCAGGTCGTTGAGCAGGAACTTCAGGTAAGCCTTGACAATCGTCTGCACATTCTCGCTCTTGTGGTCCAGGTCACGCATGCCGCCCCAGTCCTCACCGGTATCGTTGTTGGGACTGAGGGACTTGCCGTTCTGGTTGGCCCAGGCCAGCGTGCTGCCACCATCGTCGTTGCGGCAGATGTCGGTCGATTTCATTTCATAGGTCTTGCCCTTGTACACCTCGATGGGGAAGGTCACCCAGTCGTTGATGGTCTTGCGGTGGTTGATGACCACGTCGGCAATCGTGCCGATGCCCTTATCCTTAAAGGTATTGATCATCGACCGCAACTGCGTCTCGTTGCCGAACGAGCTGCTGTAGTTGATGAACCAGAAGAGGTCATCATAGCCCATCGACTTGCCGCCGCAATAACCGCTCTGCGGTATCCACACGAGTTTGAAAAACTCAGACAGCTCATCGGCTTGAGCCTCAAGCTTGGTCCACTGCGTCTCGCTGAAGGAGTCCCAATAGAAGCCCTGCAGCATCACGCCGCCATATTGTGCGGGCCACCCCTGCGCCGACGACAGCAACGGCATCAGGAGGGCAACAAGTGAAGAAATAAGAAACTTTTTCATTGCTCTCAGGTTTTTTAGTTGGATATATGCGCAAATATAGCAAAATTCTAACACTCCACCACATTTTCACAAAAAAACTCAACCAATTAGCATTGTGCAAACGATTGCAACAGCGGGGACGTGCCTGCTGGCACGCCCCCGCCGGGAAAATCTACTGATGCAAGTGCTTACTGCATGATGAAGTAGTACCTGCCCATGATGTCGTTGAACACAATCGTGTAGGTTCCTGCCTCAACGGGAATGTTGGAGCCGCCCTGGGTGCCGACACCCACGGGGAAGGTCGTTGCGCCCCAGTTCACAGCCCAAGTGCCGTTAGCAAACTTGAGCTCGGTGTTGTCGCTGAAGGTCACATTCTTAGCAATCCAGTCATGGTTCTCAACCACGGTGCTCATGGGCGACATTTCGTTGCCACCGACGTTCCAGTCCTGATAACCGCCAGGCATGGTCACCTTGCTAAGAACAGTTACCAAGCCATCATAGGGCTCGACTGACAGCGTCTCGGCGTTCATGTCGTAGGTAATCACGTAATAGCCGTCGGCAGGCACCTCGATGTTGCCACTGCCGCCATCGTTCTTCACGTAGCCGTCAGCACCCTGACCCCACTGCTCATCCCAGTTGCCAGGACGGTGGATGATCTTGAAGCCCTGGCCGGCAGGGAAGAAGCCGACATAGTTCAGGATCGAGAAGTCCTCAGCCTCACAGTACATGGGGATGAGAGCGGTACCCACGTTGGCGGGATCGTTGCCCCACGAACCGTCACCGATGCACGAACCCACCAGATACCACAAGTCGGGCACAGCGATGGGAGCGGGAGTAACGGTAATCTCAAACGGGTCGCTCATGATAGTGGTAGCAGTAAGGCCGTTGCTCATCACGCACATCACATGGGCAGTGAGAACGCGAGCTTCGGGAGCCTTGCCAAAGAGCGAAACCACATAGTTTGAAAGCTCAGCAGCATCCATCGTGCCGTCCGAAGCCATCACAAAGGGCTGGCCGTTGAGATAGATCGTGTACTCAGGGTGATAGGTCGTGTCGGTAGTAGCGGGAGGAGTGATGTTGCACACCTGAACGCGCTCCTCAGTCACCTCAGCAAAGTCGATTGCTCCTGCAGGAGTTACCGAACCAGTTCCGAAGGTGATAACTTCGCCCTGGGGATTGTTTTGGGGCTCTGCCCAGTCCTTGAAATCCTCGGTACAGCTTGCCAGCAACAAGCCCATTGCAGCAATATATAAAATCTTCTTCATAATTTTTTTTCTAGCTTTTAGCTCCTAGCTATTAGCTCTTAGTCTTTAGCACTGGGCTAACGGCTAATCGCTAATAGCTAACAGCTTGTTATTATTTACTCGACAGGGACAAAGTTGTAGGTGCCCAAGATATCGTTGAAGTATACATGGTAGGTACCAGCAGTAACATTGATGTTGGGACCGTCCTGAGTACCCTGGCCATGCGGGAAGCCATTACCACCCCAGTTCACAGCCCAATCGTTGTCGGCAGCAAACTTGAGACCAGTGTCCTCGTAGGTCACACTCTTCAGATACCAGTCATGGTTCTCAACCACGGTGCTCATGGGATTCAACAGGTTGTCGGCAGTGCTCCAACCCTGATAATCACCAGGCATAGCAATCTGGGTGTAAACACCCACAGCGCCCTCGTAAGGCTCAATCGTGAGCACGTCGGTAGCGGTATTCAGGTGGATCATGTAGTAACCGTCGGCAGGAACCTTAATGTCACTGCTGCCACCGTCATTCTTCACGTAGCCGGCATCACCTTGACCCCACTGGGCTGCCCAAGTAGCATCACCAGGAACCTTGATGAGTTTGAAGCCCAGGTCGGCGGGGAAGTAACCCACATACTGGATCTCACCGGGGATCACGCTGCCATCAGTGTCATAAACAGGATACATCGGGATGACAGACACGCCCACGCCTTCGGCAGTATTGCTCCATGAACCGTCACCGATGCAAGCACCGATGAGGTACCACAGCTCAATCTCCTCGCTAACCTCGGTACTGAGGTCAACATAGTAGGGATTCACGTCCAGACTTACCACATTGGAGTAAACAGGCTCTGCGCCAGCAGTGATAGCACGGCAGCGTACATACACCGTCTGCTTCTCGGGCACATTGTCCTCTTCCCATGCCAGGATTCGGTTCAACGCCTTGTTCAGGTCCTCAACATTCATGTCGCCATTGCAGGCAGCATATACCGATTTCAGCACAGCATAGTTGGCAATGGTTGCACCGGTGGTGTCGGCAGCAGCCATCTCGGTCGAAACGGTCCACTCTTTAGGGTCGCTTAAGTGCGAAACCTCGAGCTGATACTCACAGGCAGCAGGCCAGCCACCGAAGTCGGGCTGTGACCAAGCCATGGGAATGACCGTGGACAGGGCCAGGTCAACCATCGGGTTCACGGGGTTGTTCAGCTTGAACGTGGAGGGCTGTACCAGCGTGGGGTTGGAATCACGGTCATCCTCGCAAGCCGTGAACACGAGTGCCATGCTCAGCAGCATCAGTGATGATAAAAATATCTTTTTCATGTTCTTATTGTCATTTATTTAATGTTAGACATTACAGTTGCATTAATAACCGGGATTCTGTGTCAGTTTGGAGTTAGCAATCAGGTCATCGGTGGGGATAGCAAACACATTGCGGAATGCCTCAAAGTCGCGACCTGCGTAAACGCCGCCCTTCCATTGCCACTGGTAGCCGGTGTCGCCACCAAACTTGTTGAAGCGGATCAGGTCCACACGACGACGGCCCTCGAAGTAGAACTCACGGCCCCACTCATCGAGAATCTGGTCGAGCGTGTAGCGGTTGCGCTGCAGGGCGTGGGCACGGCCTCGGATAGCATTGATAGCAGCTACGGCCTCGGCGGGAGCCACATCGCCACTCATGCGGGTGAGGGCCTCGGCATAGGTCAGATAGGCCTCAGCCACACGCATGTAGAACAGATGGGTGTCGGGGAAGGTGATACTGCTGCCCTTGCTGCCGTCACACTTGAAGTTGTTGAACTTGGCAACGGCAAAACCATACTTGAAGTTAGCAGGATCGGTGATGTCGAGCGTGTGGCCCATAGTCTCGAACAACGCGCGGTCATCCTCGGCCGCCTCATACACATCATAGGCATGAGCCTCGGGTGCGTCATCGTTGGGGAAGAACAGACGAACCAACTCGGGACGAGCACGGTTGCCAGCCCAAGCATTGTTGTCATAAAGACCATTGACCTCGGTCTCGTCATAGCGATAAGGACGAACGGCATCGTCAACCGTCGAAGCAATCAGGAACTCCGAGCCACCCCACGAGGTGGTGCGCAGACCGTCTTGGATAACAGGGAACAGGGCCTCATAGGCAGCATCAGTCGTGCTGTTGTCACCCATGAAGAGCATCTGATAGGCGGTGAACTCACGATAAACACCGTCGATACCATTTCCGGCATAGCCATTGGTGTTCAGCTTGTAAGGCGAGTCGATCACTTTCTTGGCATAGTCAGCAGCCTCTTTCCAACGGGGAGTGCCAGTGTAAACCTCACTGTTCAGGTACACACGAGCCAGCAGCATCCAGGCAGCAGCCTTGTCAACGCGGCCGTAACCTGCCTGACCAAACTTCTTGGGACTAGGATCATTCAGGATATTACCATTGTCGCTAGCGTCCTCGCCAGTGATGGCCTTGAGCTCCTTCTCGATGAACTCACACACCTGGGTGCGCGTGTACTGTTCGGGAGAATCACCCGTGAAGGTATCACTGAAAGGCACATTTCCAAACGCGTCGGTCAACAGATAATACTGGAAGGCACGCAAGAAACGAATCTCGGCAGTCATCGTGGCGTCATAGTCAGCAAACATGTCAAGATACTGGTTGCAGAAGGTGATACCCAGGCACAACCTATAATAGTAACCAACCATCATCGAATGACCGGCATCAAAGGTATTGTAATTGAAATCGTTGATACCGCCATCGCTCCAGCTACACAGGGCTTCGTCGGTGGTCAACTCATTGGAGTTCCACATCTGGCGATACAGATGAGTAAAACCAGCGTCATTGATCTTATCGATATCTTTAGCATCATCACCACCATTGTGGCCCGAGGTGGCAAACACCGAATAGCACTTGTTGAAAATCTCCTCGGCGGTGACATCGCTCTGCAGCGCCGGATCAATAGGCTCCACATCCAGGTCATTGATGCAAGAGGACAGACCTCCTGCCATCAGCAGCACCACAGCAGCACTCAATATATATTTGAAAAACTTATTCATTGTATTCTGACTAATTTATAAGTTAATGTGTCAACTAAATCAGAAGTTCAGGCTCAAACCGAGGATGAACGAGATGGGACGTGGGAAGATATCACCACAGATACCACCTGAATTCTCGGGATCGATACCGTCAAACTTGGTAATGCAGAACACATTGGAAACGGTGGCGTAAAGACGTCCGCCGATGCCATTGTAACTGCCACGCTTGAACAGGTTATTGAAGCTGTAACCCAAGGTGATGTTGTCACACTTGAGGAACGAAGCATTCTGAACCCAATAGTCGGTCTCCAATGATTTGACATCATAGGTCTGCCAACCCAACTTAACCATCTCGACGGGACGGTTAACCAGGTATTTACCACCAATCTCTTCGAGCATAGCGGCATTGCTGACGTTGTGTCGGCTCTGCATCACGTTATTGAACAGGTAGTTGCCGATGCTGGCACGCAGGTTGAAACCGAAGTCCCAATTCTTCCAGTCGAGGCGCGATGCCAGACCCATGGTCACAGGAGCGTGCGGCGACTTGTAGTAGTACTTGTCGGAGTTGCTGATCGTACCGTCACCGTTGCGGTCAACCACCTGGCCCTCGATGGGATGGCCATTCTGGTCATAGACCTGCTGGTAAACGTAGAACGAGCTAGCGGGATAGCCCACAACGTGAGCCTGTACCTGGTTATCAACCGAGATGTTGCCGTGAGGCACGATATAGTTGGGATCATCACCAACCAACTCGGTGATCTTGTTGCTGTTGTAGGTCAGGTTATAGTCGATGGTCCACAAAACGTCGTTAGTGGAAATTGCCTTCCAGTTCAACGAAAGCTCAATACCGGTGTTGCGCAGCGAACCGATGTTCTTCATGAACACGTCACGGAAGTTGGACAATGCCGGCAGGGTGGCCCTGTTAAGCAGATCGGTGGTCTTGCGATAGTACCAGTCGATGCTACCGCTCAGGCGCTGGTTCATAACACCCCAGTCAATACCAATGTTGGTCGTCGTGGTGGTCTCCCACTTCAGCAAGGGGTTATAAGCATTGGGCTTAGCCTTAGTACCATCACCCATAATGTCATAGAATGAACCTGCACTACCGTTACTCATCACATAGTTGGTGAAGTAGTTGTAGTCACCGATGTCTTCCTGCTGACCGGTCTTACCCCAACCGAGGCGCAACTTCAGGTCGCTGAAGGGACCGTCCTTCATGAAGTCCTCTTCGTTAATCTTCCAAGCAAAAGCAGCCGAGGGGAACAGCGCCCAGTGCTTTTTGAAGCGCGACGAGCCGTCATAACGCATGGTGAAGGTCAGCAGATAGCGGTTAGCATAGCTGTAGTTCATACGGCCAAAGAACGATACCAGGAAGTTTTCGGTGCGGTAACCCAGACCATTGAACTGGTAATAAACACCGTCACCGTAGATGGTACCGGCCTTGGGATCGCCAACGTGGTAAGTAGCTCCGGGAATCCACTGGCCAGGAACCACGTTGAGTGCATTCTCACTGTCAGTGGCGAGGTAGAAGAGTTGAGAGTCATTGGGATAGGTTCCCCATGACTCGTTATACTCCTTGCGCCAGTTGTGCTGCCACTCATAACCAGCCATGATGTCGAAGTGGTGCAAATCGTTGAAGTCCTTGTAGTACTGAGCATAGGTACTCAACTGCAAGTTCTCCTTGCTCTGGGTGTACCTGCTGTTGTTGCCCCAGTAGTTGGAGGTGTTAGAATAACAGGTGCTGTTGTTGTGGCCGTGACCACCGGTGAAGTCACCACCAAGAGTGAGGTGGAGTCTCAAGTCTTCAAAACCGTGGATCTTGTAGTCGATGTCGGCACTGCCGATGAAAGTGTGAGCCCAACCCGTGTTGTCGTGGTTGTCAAGCATTGCCACGGGGTTGTAGGGGGCGTTACCGTTCTTGGTGTAGGGCCAAGCGGGGTCAGCGTTGTTCACCTGTAACCACTCGAAATAGCCACCCACATTCTTATACATCGGGTCATTGCTGTAAATGGGCTGCGTCGGGTCCATGCGGACGGCATTACCCACAGCACCGGTGTCGGCCCAACGAGACTTGGTCCAAGCCAACTTACCGTTAAGGTTCATTGTCAGGTGGTCCTCAAAGAAGGAGGGATTCAAGTTAAGAGCCACAGTGTAGCGCTTGAAGTCCGAAGTCTTGAGGATACCTTCCTGGTCGGTGTAACCCATCGAAACGCGGTAAGGCAGAATCTGGCCCACCGAACCGGCCACGGTCAGGTTGTGGTCATGGCTCCATGCCGTCTTGAAGATCTCGCTCTGCCAGTCGGTGTTGGCATTGCCCAGCAGCGACAGGGCGGTCTCCTCGCGGGAGTCACCAGCGAAAGACTTCCTGATGAAATCACGGTACTCGTCACCGTCCATCACATCGATGGTCTTCTTCTTCATGCTCATTGTCACGCTACCGTTGTAAGAAACGGAGGGACGCTGGCCGCGACGACCTTTCTTGGTGGTGATGATGATGACACCGTTAGAACCACGGCTACCATAGATGGCGGTTGCCGATGCGTCCTTCAGCACGTTGAAGCTCTCGATGTCCTGGGGGTTAACGAGTGACAGGGGGTTGGACAGACCGCTCACGCCGTTGTTATCCATGGCGATACCATCGATCACGATGAGGGGGTTGTTGCTGGCGTTCAGTGACGAACCACCACGGATGCGGATGGTTGCACCATCGCCAGGAGCGCCACTGTTGCTGGTCACGCTCACACCGGCAATCTTACCGCCGAGCATGTCCTGAGCGCTGACAACGACACCCTTGTTCTTGGCATCGGGCTTGAGAGCCGCTACCGAACCGGTCAAGTCGTTTTTCTTAACGACACCATAACCGATGACCACCAGATTTTGCAGCATCTGAGTGCTCTCGGCCATAGTGATAACTAAGTCACTGGCTGCGGTGACCTCGTGGTCCTCGTAGCCGATAGACGTGATCTGGAGCTTGGCGCCCTGGGGCACACCTTCGAGGGTGAACAGACCGTCAAAGTCGGTCACTGTACCCTGCTGGGTGCCAACGACACGAACACTCGCGCCGATGACAGGCTCGCCGGTAGCATCCTTAACAATGCCATTCACAGTAATCTGTGCATAGGCGCCCAGTGACAGGAAGAGTCCCATCACGAGGGTAAGAATCCTAAACGGAATTCTGATGTTTACCTGCTTCATTTTAAAATTTTTAAAGTTAATATTATGTTGGTAATCAATAAATTATTCAATCTCAAATGGAAATCGGTGTCAATAATCAAATGCCGTTCAGGCGGTTCATGGCCGCTTTGAGGCAAATAAATCATTGCAAAAATAGGTTTTTTGGTTGTAAATAGTTTTTTATATAATGTTAAATTTTTGTTTAAATAAATGCAATCGTTTGCGTGATTCGGTTTTTTTTCTTTATTTCGCAGTTGATTTCAGGTGACATACAGCATGACCAGGCAAATTCAAGTATAGCATTAAAATAAGAGCAAGATGAACGACAACCAACACATGACGATGAAGGACATTGCCCGTGAACTGGGCGTGTCGGTAGCCACTGTGTCCCGTGCCTTGAGCGACAGCCCCAGCATCTCGCGGGCGCGCCGCCAAGCCATCCAGCAATATGCCCGTGAGCACAACTATTTCCCCAACGTGATTGCCGAGCAGCTGCGCCACAGCCGTCGCAACCTGTCGCGCGCCATCGGGGTGATTGTCCCCGAGCTGGTGCACTACTATTTCTCGTCAATCCTCGACGGCATCGAGGGCGAAGCATCGGCACGCGGCTACCACCTCATCGTGGCCAAGAGCAACGAGAGCTATGAGCGCGAGGTGCAGATCTGCGAGTCGATGTTGAAGAACAAGGTGTGCGGCATCATTGTGTCCCAGGCCAAGGACACCGAGCGCTACGACCACTTTGAGCGTCTGGAAGCAGCCGGGGTGCCCCTGGTGTTCTATGACCGCATCTGCCCCGCCCTGAACGCCAGCCGCGTCGTCGTCGATGACTATATGGGCACGCTCAATGCCGTTTCACACCTCATCGAGACGGGCTGCCGACGCATCGCTTTCTACGGCGCCCCGATGAGCATGATGATCGCCAAAAACCGCTTCAACGGTTACCGCGACGCCCTCTATAAGCACGGACTGACGCTCGACGAGTCGCTGGTGCGCATCTGCGACAACCGTGCCGATGCCGAGCGCATCACGCCTGCCATGATGCACATGGAACAGCGGCCCGACGCCTTCTTCGCCGTCAACGACGAGACGGCCATCGGCATCCTGTCGGTAGTCAAGCGCCTGGGATTCCAGGTACCTGACGAAGTCAGCATCTGCGGCTTCACCAACGGTTTCCGTGCCACGGTGTGCGACCCGATGCTCACCACTGTGGAGCAGCGCGGCTCACAAGTGGGGAAAGAGGCCGCCGAAATCCTCATCGGCCTGGTTGAGGGCACCCTACCCCCCGACCGCGCCGAAAAACGCATCGTCAAAACCCGCCTCGTCATCCGCGGCACCACCCGCCACCCATAAAAGACAACCCACACAAGTCACTAGTTTTAAAAACAAGAAATACAAAGAATACAATAAAAATGATTGATATTCCTAAGCTCAAAGAGCATGTATATGATGTAGTGGGTGCACTTTACGAGGTCCATAAAGAATTAGGAGCCGGTCTGAACGAGTTTTGCTATCAAGAGGGTTTACAGATCCAATTGGAAGAGTCTGGAATTCAATATGATAAAGAGCTCACATTCCATCCCAAATATCACAATACAATAATGCAAACACATTATCGTGTTGACTTCTTATGCAAGGGAGACATTGTTTTAGAATGTAAGTCTGTAGATGAATTAAACAATAACCATAGGGCACAGCTATATAATTACATGAGGCTTTTGGGCCTACCTTGTGGAATATTAGTGAATTTTGCGCCAAAAAACGTTGTAGTTGAAAGATATTTTTATGACAAAATCAATCGAGATATCCTAGATGTTTATGGACGTCTCGTTCATAAATATAGAAAATAATATTATTGTGTTTCTTGTATATCTTGTTTTTAAATTTCTTTACAATAGCATTTGTTTTGATATGGAGAGAATAAAGAGATTATTAGTTGTTTTGATGGCTGTCGTGGCGTTGTGTGCCAGTGGCCAGGTGGATAGGCCTAAACTGATTGTGGGGTTGGTTGTGGACCAGATGAGATGGGACTACCTCTATAACTATCAGTGGGGCGAGGGCGGTTTCAAGACCTTGCTCCATGACGGCTACCGCTGCAACAACACCATCATCGACTATGTGCCCACCGTTACTGCTGCGGGGCACTCCAGCATCTACACCGGCTCGACACCCGCCTTCCATGGCATTGCCGGCAATAACTTCATGCTCAATGGCAAGAACGTCACCAGTGTGCAAGACGACAGCGAGCGTGCCGTGGGCGGCAACGAGAAGACGCGCGGCAAGTCGCCCCGCAACCTCATCACGACCACCATCGCCGACCAGTTGCTGCTGGCCACCAAGTTCAAGAGCCGCTGTGTGGGCATCGCCCTCAAGGACCGCGCCGCCATCCTGCCCGCCGGACATCACCCCGTCGGCGCCTATTGGTATGACGGCAACAGCAAGTCATTTGTCACAAGCACCTACTATATGGACAAGCTGCCGCGATGGGTGGCCGATTTCAACAAGCGGCACCGCGACGAGTTGGCCAGCGACGTCTATAACCTGCCCGCAGGCACCACCCTCACCTTTGCCCTTGCCGAGCAGGCACTCATCAACGAGAAATTGGGCCAAGGCGAGGTGACCGATATGCTCGCCATCAGCGTCTCCAACACCGACATGTGTGCCCACTACTACGGCACCCATTCGCCCAAGGTCGACTCCATTTACCAGCAGTTGGACAAGGAAATCGCCCATTTCATCGAACTTCTTGACCAACGCATCGGGCGCGGGAACTACCTGCTCTTCCTCAGCGCCGACCATGGCGGCACCCACAGCTATCCCCGCATGACGTCCCACGGTCTGCCCAGCGGCTGCTGGCACAACCCCGATGCACTCATCGCGGCCAACGAACTGCTCGAGAAGCAGTTTGGCGTGAAAAGGCTGCTCAAGGAGGAGATGGAATACACCTTCTACCTCAACCATGAGGCCATCGACAGTGCCCGTCTAGACTACGACAAGGTGATGAAAGCCGCTTGTCATGCCCTGGAGTTGCCCGAGGAAATCCAATGGGCCATCGACGTCGCCCGCATCGACACCTATCCCATCCCCAGCATCCTCAAGGAACGCATCAAGCTAGGCTACTTCCCCGAGCGCAGTGGCGAGATATACGTCGTGCCCCGCACCGGTGTCTATGCCGGCAAGACCGAGTGGGCCGGTTCCAACCACGGCACCTGGAGCCAGAGCGACTCCCACATTCCACTCATCTTCATGGGCTGGCACGTCACTCCCGGTGAGACCTCACGCCTCACCCACATGACCGACATCGCCGCCACGGTCTGCGCCATGCTCCACATCCAGGCCCCCAACGCCTGCATCGGCACCCCCATCTTTGAATAAAAACGCCCATTTCATCGAAAAAAAACGAGGCTGTGTCATAACTGCTATTCCAGCAGAGGAATCCGTGCTTCGCACGGCCGTTAGGCCGATTAAAGTGCCAGAGGCGAATTATGACACAGCTCCGTTTTTCAATTCATCACCTTATCTTCCTCTCGTAGTAACAGTCAGAAGCTGCCCAAGGGTGTCTTTCCAGCACAGAACTAGTCGGCGCGCAGTTTGAGCGCTTCTCTCAGCATTGCGTCGTCAGCCGAACGGAAATTCCTATATGTAGCAGGATATCCCGAGACAGTGACTTCTGAGATGTTCCTTCTGCCTGACTTCTTGATGGTTGTCTGCAACTCTACGAGCACGTCCCCTCCGCCATTCACTTCAAGGGCCTTACGGATAGCCGTGTTAACCACATTGGTTGGACCGCCACGGCGCACGTCATCGGTTGGTGTGTAGGTGTAAGTGATCTTCTGGGGTGACACGACCAGGTCGGCAAAGGTCGCTGTTATTGCCGACGAGCTGAAGTCTTTGGTCTTAGATGAGTTTAACGTAGTGGTACATGATGCCATGCCGAGCACAGCAATCATAGAGGTAATAACTAAGAACTTTTTTAACATAATGATTTAGTTGAGGTAATTCCCAATAACTTGTTGTTTCCTAGACCGTTCCGGGAATTGATAAAACGGCCACAACACACTAATTTTTCTCTCAATGCAAAGTTATTGAGAAGAGCGTGAACAGGGATGCTTATTGCGTAGCAGATGATTCTACACATCTGTAGAATCGTTTTCTACGGTCATACTATACTCCTGGCAATAAAGGGCAAAAAAGTTGCGGTGCAAGATTTCACTGATGCGCTGCAACTGGCGGGTATCTATGCCCTCGCGCTTGAAAATGTTATACACGTTGGTGCGGTCGCAGTGCAACTGCTGTGCAAACCACGTAACGCCACGCCCTTGACGGAGCAGCTCATCCTTAATTTCTTTTCCGATGTGTATCATCACAGTCATCCTGATCTTTGGCAACAGTTTCCTGTTGCACATTGGTTATACAACAATCAGCATGAGACCAGAACAAGTTTTCTACAGCCAATTCCTATTCTTGATTGCCTCTTGATTATTGCGTGCACCGACACCACGGTCAAGAGACCGTTGCATCACGACACATGAGTGCACAGTTATCCCTGGCATCTCAAAACATCAAAAGACATTCTACTGGGAATCAGACCAATAGAAAATCATAGCCACAAAACTGATTATTTGTATCAACCAGATTAAAAGTTGGGGGGATGACAGATGATTCTCATTGTTCTTCGGGTAATAAAAAATGAAGTAAATAATGCTAATTTTTCATGCTGCAAAAATACCGTTTTGTTCCCATAATTGCAAGCATCGGGTGTAGAAAATATTTCCACATTTTGATGGTTACAAGTCCCCTCGCCGCGAAAAAACAAGGGGATTGGCCATTTATTATTGAGAAAATTGTAACTTTGCACGATTGTAAGCTACAATGACAATGAGCTATAACAATGAGTGACAAAATCCTAAATAATGGTCAAAAACAGGCGACTGTATTGAATTCGGCCGTGAAGGTCATTAAAACCGCCATCTTGCAAAGCCAAGCGCGGGCCGTCAAGGTTGTCAACCAAGAGCAGTTGGCATTGTACTTTGGTATTGGAAGATACATTTCCGACAATACCCGCAACAAGAATTGGGGAACAGGGGCAATTGCAAACATCAGTTCCCGTTTAAGGCAGGAGCTCCCTGGACTGCGTGGCTTCAGTGAAACGAATCTGAAGAACATGCGTTTGTTCTATGAAGCATGGAATTGCATTGAAACCGATTCGTCAGTTGCAACTGACAAATTAGAGAATCTAAATCAAGATGCGGTGGCTTCAAATGCAAAACCAACTGTCGATGAGCCAATTGCAATTCGTCAGTTACAACTGACGAATTTTCCTGATTTCCCATTAAATGAGTTTTTGAATATTAGTTTTACACACCACATAACGATTTTGACTCAGGCCAAAGGTCTCGAAGAACGAATGTTCTATATTCGCTATTGTGATGCTTATAAACCGACGATAGATGAGCTCGAGAAGGCCATCAGGCACCAAGACCTCTTCCATCATCAAGGCAGCATGCCTAATAATTTCCTCACCACAATGCCTGATTACAAACAGGCATACCAAGCTATCAGAATGTTCAAAGACGAGTATCTGCTCGACTACATCAATGTAGAAGAGCTTGGAATGCATGATGAGGAAGTTGATGAGAGAGTGATTGAGAGTAGCATTGTTCATAATGTGAAAAACTTCATCATGACCTTTGGACGTGGATTCACATTCATCGGCAATCAAGTTCACTTTGATAAGCTGGGTCACGACCACTGGATTGATCTGCTTTTCTACAATAGAGACCTTCGCCGTACTGTGGTGTTTGAGCTAAAAAACGGTAATTTCAAGGTGGCATATCTTGCACAACTGAGCAGCTATCTTCGCATACTCAATGATGACGACCGTCGTGAGGGCGAAGAGGCACCGATAGGCATCATCCTTTGCAAAAAGGCTGATAAAGCCTATGTGGAGTATATCATGCAGGATTTCCGTCAACCGATGGGTGTCGCCACCTATAAAACCGCCGATGAAATGGAGCCCGAGCTTCTGAAATCCCTACCACCCAAGGAAGAACTACAACGCATATTTGAAGAGAGTGCAAACAAAGAGATCGGGCCCAAAACGGTAAATGAGTAAAATACAATAATCAATAAAAGAGAATCATTAACATCAATCAATAGAAGTAATGAGCAGAGAGACTTTTCCGCACCTTGAGGCGCTGCGCGAGGAGATGCGCCGCCTGAATGTCGATGCCGTGATTATCCCCGGTACCGACCCTCACCAGAGTGAATACATCTGTGACCACTGGAAATTCCGCGACTGGATCAGCGGTTTCACGGGCAGTAACGGCACTGCCGTGGTAACCCTCGACCAAGCCGCCCTGTGGACCGATTCCCGCTATTTCCTGCAGGCTGAAATTGAACTGGAAGACAGCGGTTTCGTGATGATGAAGGAGAATATGGGCAATGACCCCACCATCCACGAGTGGCTGCAGCACGTGCTGGAGGAGGACTCCGTTATCGCCATCGACGGACGCCTGTACAGTGCGCAGGAGGCCAACAGGCTGGAACGTTTCTGCGGTGAGAACGGCTTTATGCTGGCCACCGAGTTCTACCCTGCCGACAAAATCTGGCCCGACCGTCCCGCGCGTCCCAGTGAACCGGCCTTTGTCCACGATGTGCAATATGCCGGCGAGGAAGCCAACACCAAGATTGAGCGACTGCTCCAGGTGCTCGAGGACAATGAGGCTACCGCCATGCTAGTCACCGCCCTCGACGACATCGCCTGGCTGTTCAACCTGCGCGGCAACGATGTGGCATTCACCCCCGTTGCCATCGCCTTTGCTTATATCTCGGAAAACAACAGGGAGCTGTTCATCGACGAGAACAAGGTGACCGACGAGGTGCGCAAGCACCTGAAGGATTGCGGTGTGCGTGCGCGCGACTACGATGACATTGTCCGCTTCCTGGAGCGCGTGAGCGAGCACGAGGTGGTCCTCATCGACCCCAACCGTGTGAGCGACACCCTGGCCAACGCCCTACCCTGCCAGAAAGTTTATTACCGCTCTCCCATCACCGACCTCAAGTGCATCAAGAACGAGGTGCAGATTGACGGATTCCGCCATGCCATGGAGCGCGACGGCGCCGCCCTGGTGCGCCTGTTCAAGTGGATTGAGGAGATGGCACCCACGGGCACCATCAACGAGGTGGACGTGTGGAACAAGGGCATGGAGTTCCGCGCCCAGCAGGAGCTGTACCGCGAGGACAGTTTCGCCATGATCTGCGGCTACAAGGAGCATGGTGCCATCGTCCACTACGAGGCAACCGACGAGAGCGCCTCGACACTGCACGGCGAGGGCATACTACTCGTTGACAGCGGTGCCCAGTACCTGGACGGCACCACCGACATCACCCGCACCATCACCCTGGGCAATCCCACGGCACAGGAGAAGCATGACTTCACCCTCGTGCTCAAGGGCCACCTGGCACTGCAAGGCGCCAAGTTCCCCGTGGGCACCACCGGCTGCCAGCTCGACGTACTGGCCCGCCTGCCGCTGTGGCAGGAGGCCATGACCTACGGTCACGGTACGGGACACGGCGTGGGACATTTCCTGGGTTGCCACGAAGGGCCGCAGAGCATCCGCACCAACCTGGTTGACGTGAAACTGATACCGGGCATGATCACCAGCAATGAGCCCGGCCTGTACAAGACCGGTGAATATGGCATCCGCACCGAGAACCTTCTGCTCGTCGTCGAGGCCGAAAAGACCGATGAATTCGGCAATTTCCTGACTTTTGAGCCGCTCACACTGTTCCCCTACGACCTGCAACTCATCGACCGCTCGATGCTCACCGCCAAGGAGGTGGACCAGATCAATGCCTACCACCGCATGGTGCGCGAGCGCATCACCCCGCTGCTCAACGCCGAGGAAGCTGCCTGGCTCGCCGAGAAGACCAAAGAACTATAAATCACCAAGAACACAATAACGAATAATTAGAAACCAAATATGGCTATCATCAAGAAAGTGAGGGGCTTCGACCCCAAAATCGGAGAGAACTGTTTTCTGGCCGACAGCGCCGTTGTCGTGGGCGATGTGACCATGGGTAACGACTGCAGCATCTGGTTCAATGCCGTGCTGCGCGGCGACGTGAACACCATCACCATCGGCAACCGCGTCAACATTCAGGATAACAGTGTGATACACACCCTGTACGAGAAATCAGTCACTGAAATCGGCGACGACGTGTCCATCGGCCACAATGTAGTCGTACATGGTGCCAAAATCGGTAACATGGCCCTCATCGGCATGGGCAGCATCATCCTGGATCACGCCGAAATCGGTGAGGGTGCCATCATCGCTGCAGGCAGCGTCGTACTGAGCGGCACCAAGGTAGGCCCCCACGAGCTGTGGGCCGGCAGCCCGGCGAAGTTCAAGAAGATGGTTGACCCCAAGCAGGCCAGCGAAATCAACGTGAAAATCGCCAAGAACTACCTGATGTACTCCACCTGGTACGAAAATTAATCCCAGCCTAGGAGTTTCCCCGAGAACTCCGAGTGCCAGACGCTCCTTCAACCAGAATTCAAGATGAAAAAGTATTATTTACTGACAATCATGATGCTCGTGCTGGCCACCCTGCCGGCACGGGCAGCCATGTATATGGTGGGCAATCACCCCTTCGGTGACTGGAACCCGGGTAACGGCGTTGAGATGACGAACGAGGGTAACGGTACCTACACGTTGACGACCGCCATCAACGGCACGGTCTGGTTTGTGTTTGCCGACGGTCTGAGCAGCGACTGGAACGTGTTCAACGCCAACTACCGCTACGGCCCATCGTCGGGAGGCAGCCAGGAAGTGACCACTGGCAACGTCTATCATACCCAGAAGAGCAACAACAACCACTCCTACAAGTTCACCGGCAACGGCGAGTACACGTTCACCTTCAACACGGGAGCCCTCACGTTCAGCATCGAGGAATACCAGGAGCCCCCGCTGCCCGACCCCACTATGTTGAGGGTGGGCGACGTGAACGGCGACAACGAGATCACCATTGCCGACGTCAATGCCATCATTGAAATCCTGCTGGGCGGCTTTGCCAACTACGACAAGCGTCACCGCAGCGACACCAACTACGACGGCGAGATCTCCATCAGCGACCTGAACGTAATCGTCAACTACCTGCTGGGTGGCGATATGCCCGAGCCCGTCAAGGAAGGTTATGACTACGTCTGGGACGACAGTGCCCTGCCCGAGGTACACATCAGCGTGAGCCTCAATGAATGGAACAGGCTGCTGGCGCTGTATGACGCCAATGCCTTCACCACCCAATATGTCATGGCGACCGCTACCTTTGTCAAGCAGGGAGAGACCACGGTTATCGACAACGTGGGGCTGCGCATCAAGGGAAACACTTCCCGCCGCCGTCCCGAGGGCTGGTACGGACAGATGCACCAGCGCGACAACACCGATTGGCACCATGCCCACTTCGGCCTCAATTTGCGCAAGTATGTCGACGACGAGGCCCACACCATCCAGGGTGTGCGCAAACTGCACTTGAAATGGTTCAAGGACGATCCGGCCTATGTGCGCGAGATGTTCTGCTACGAACTGTTCCGCCGCGCCGGCGTGTGGACAGCCATACGCGACAACTACTGCCGCCTGTGGCTCCACGTCGAGGGAGACAGCAAGGAGGCCTACTATGGTGTGTATGAACTGATGGAGCCCATCGACAAACGCTACCTCAAGGACCGCAAGACACGCTTCGGTGCCAGCGACGGCTACCTGTGGAAATGCCGTAACAGCGCAGCAGGACTGAACAATCCCAATGGTGACATCTGGTACGATGACGACACCGACGACCGCCATGCCTACACGCTCGAGACACAGACCGATGAGTTTGAACAAGCACGGGCACAGCTGGTGGATTTCATGGGCAAGCTCAGCAGCCTCAACGACAACGAGTTCTACAACTGGATTCAGCAAGTCACCGATATAGACCTGCTGCTCAAGACCTATGCCGTCAACGTCGCCGTGGGCATGTGGGACGACTACTGGAACAATGCCAACAACTACTACATCTACTTCAACGGCACGGAGTTGACAGGCTACAAGTTCTTCTTCATCCCCTTCGACTACGACAACACGCTGGGCACCAGCCTGCGCTGCGGTGTGCAGGACGATGCAGGACGGCAGAACCCGCTCAACTGGGGCAATAACAACAACCGCCTGATTGCACGCATACTCAAATTCAGCGACTTCAAGGCCAAGTACGTTGCCTATCTCAAGGAACTGGTCGATGCCAAGAATGCCTACATGGACCGCGCATCGGCCCAGGCCCGTATCCGCGCCTGGCAGCGACTGATCGAGCCCTATGTCGACAATGACACGGGCGAGGACACCGCCATCGAGGACAAGCCTGCCCCATGGGGCAACCACAGTGAGTACAAACTGCTGAAAAACAATGCGGACAACTTTTTCACGGTCAAGGCTGCAGCCATCAATGCCCTGCAATAGCCGATTGCCCTGATGAATCCTCATCAGGTGCCACAGGTAACAGCAAAAAAGTAATCGGTCAAATAGACTCCGTCACGCCAGTCCCAGGTCAAAATCCTTCAGGAATTGGGAGAATTGGGGATTGTTTTGCTTGATCCCCTCGACAATCTCGCGGGGAGACAAAATCTTGGGCGTATCGATGGGCACCTCGCTCACCTTCACGTCAACAACAAGTTGATCGTTCTTCAAGGCATCCTTGAGGAAGCGGAGCAGCTCCTCCTTGTGCTCATCCATGTTCTTCTGCTCGGCGGAACTACCTACCACAACCACATATTGTTCGGCGCTGCCACCGGGTTGCGGCTGCGCATAGGACATCGTGGTCACCAGGGCGCGCTCGTGCTGGTGCTGTTCGATGTATCCCTGCCATGCTGCCTTCAGCTGCTCGAGGGTGAACGGCTGTGTACGCACTGTCCTTGTGGCATCAGCCGCTTGGGTCGGCTGCTGGCTGGGGGCAGCAGGATTGGGTACGTTGACCATGATGCGCGGAGCGTTGCCGACGGCACGGGGCATAGGACGGCCCGTGGGTGCAGACGAAGTCGCTGTCGGGGTTTGGGTAGCCTGGGTGGCTGGATGCGGAGCCTCAGGGACGGGCGGCTGTGGTGGAGTTGTCTGTTGAGGGGCTGCAGGACGCTGGGCCACGGGTGGCTGCTGGGGTGCGGCTGGGCGCTGCTGCTGAGCCGGGGCAGCGGCAGGAGTCATCTTCTGGATGCCCTGTTGCGGTGCCTGCTGGGGCTGTGACGCAGGAGCAACCAACTGGCATAATTTAATCAGTGTCAGTTCCACCAGCAACTGCTTGCTGCTGGCATTGCGGTAGTTCAGGTCACAGGTGTTGCACAGGTCCAAAGCACGATAGTAGAACGCAGGCGCCAGTTTCACCGACTGCTCGCCATAGCGCTGTGCCACCTCATCGTTCATCTCGAGCAGATGGCGGGTACGGGGTGTGCTGGCAACCATCAGGTCACGCAGGTGCTGGGCCAGACCGTTGATAAAGAACTGCGAGTCAAAGCCTTTGTCACGGATTTCCCTGTAAATAAGCAATGATTCAATCACATCGCCAGCCAGGAAAGCCTCAACGAGCCTGAAGTAATAGTCATAGTCGAGCACATTCAGGTTCTCGAGGGCACTCTGATAGGTGATGTGCCCCTCGGTCGAGGCGGCCACCTGGTCAAAGATGGACAAGGCATCACGCATGGCGCCGTCGGCTTTCTGTGCGATGACATTGAGCGCGGCAGGCTCGGCTTCGATGCTCTCCTGCTCACAGACGTACTGCAGCTGTTGCACAATGTCGGGCACAGTGATGCGGGCGAAGTCATAAATCTGGCAACGCGACAAGATGGTGGGGATGACCTTTTGCTTCTCGGTAGTGGCAAGGATAAAGATGGCATACTCGGGCGGTTCCTCCAGCGTCTTAAGGAAGGCGTTGAATGCAGCCTGAGACAGCATGTGAACCTCATCGATGATGAACACGCGGTAACGACCGGTCTGCGGCGGAATGCGCACCTGGTCGGTCAGGTCACGGATGTTGTCCACGCTGTTGTTTGACGCAGCATCCAGCTCGTTGATGTTGTAGGAACGCTGCTCGTTGAATGCCTTGCACGACGGGCATTCGTTGCAGGCTTCACCCTCGGGCGTGGGATGCTCGCAGTTGATGGTCTTGGCAAAGATACGGGCACAAGTCGTCTTGCCCACACCGCGCGGGCCGCAGAAAAGGTAGGCATGTGCCAACCGTCCGCTGGCAATGGCCGTCTTCAGGGTGTGTGTCAACGATTGCTGCCCCACCACGCTGCGAAACGTCGAGGGCCTGTACTTACGCGCCGAAACGATATACTTGTCACTCATTGGATTACAAAATAGTCGGTTTGTCTCATGTGCAAAGATACAACTTTTCTATGAAAAAACTCCTACCCCACTCAGTTTTTTTCAGCAGCCCATGTGTAGGGAAAGTGACTAAATCGACAATTTCGGTCAACGCGCCGTAACGACGGTTCATCGCCTGAAAGGCGACCGCAACGGGAAGCAACAAGGGAAGCAGGAGTAAAACCAGCATACGGGCCGTAAGATTGTGCTTCACACAAGATAAAGAAAAAAATATGGGGCGGGTGTTGCACATTAATTGGAATTGGTGTATTTTTGTGCCATCATTAACAAAACATAAACCTCGACATAATTTTTTAGAGACTACAATGAAAAATATCTTGATCATCGGCTCAACGGGACAAATCGGTTCCGAGCTGACAATGAAGTTAAGAGGCATCTACACGGGCAATGTGGTGGCTGGCTACATCCCTGGTGCCGAGCCTAAGGGAGAACTCGCTGAGAGTGGCCCCTCAGAAATCGTTGATATCACCAATGCCGCCCAAATCGGCGCCGTTGTCGATAAGTACAACATCGATACCATCTACAACCTGGCAGCCCTGCTGAGCGCCGTTGCCGAGAACAAGCCCCAGCTGGCTTGGCACATCGGCATCGACGGCCTGATGAACGTGCTCGAAGTGTCACGCGAGAAGAAATGCGCAGTGTTCACCCCGAGCAGCATCGGTTCGTTCGGTCCCAATGCCCCCAAGGACGGCACGCCCCAGGACACCATCCAGCAGCCACGCACGATGTACGGCGTGACCAAGGTCACCGGTGAGTTGCTGAGCAACTACTACGCCCTCAAGTTCGGCGTGGACACCCGCTCGGTGCGCTTCCCCGGCCTTATCAGCTACGTCACTCCTCCGGGTGGTGGCACGACCGACTATGCCGTGGACATCTATTACAGCGCTGTCCAGGGCAAGAAATTCATCTGCCCCATCGCTCCAGGCACCCTGATGGACATGATGTACATGCCCGACGCCCTGCGTGCAGCCATCGAGATCATGGAGGCTGACCCGTCGCGTCTGGAGCACCGCAACTCGTTCAACATCGCGTCGATGAGCTTCGATCCCGAGGTCATCTACCACAAGATCCAGGAGTACATTCCCGAGTTCGAAATGGAATATGACGTTGACCCGCTGCGCCAGAGCATTGCCGACAGCTGGCCCAACAAGCTGGACGACACTTGCGCCCGCGTCGAGTGGGACTGGAAGCCCGAATATGACCTCGATGCAATGACCATCGACATGATCGAGAAACTGCGCATCAAATTCGGCCTCAACAAGTAATCACATCTAGTGTTGATAAAACGATGAAAAAGTTCCTGTACACCCTGTGCTGCATCGCCTGCCTGCTGTCGCTTGGCGGGTGCACCGGTTCCAGTTACAAACTGGCCAAGGACTACCAGACCAGGGACACCTTTGGCTACCTGGTATTCGTCAGTGAATCCGGACAGCAGTACGACGACCTGTGGGTCAACATCTCGGGCCTGAAAAAGACTTTCCTCGCCTCGACGGCCAAGATTGTTGACGGTGAGGTCAAGGGCATGCGCTATGGGGCCCAGCAAGGCACCCGCCGCGTGATGGTCAGGCAGCAGAACGATCGCCTGCTCTTCCAGGAAATTGTCAAAATCAATGCCGGCGAGAACACCATCATCAAGATCAAGGACTGATATTCATCGTAAGCATTAAAAAGTCAGGGACGACAAGAGCATGACCGCTCGACTGTCGTCCCTGATTTTCGTTTGACTGCCAGCAATGCCTACTTGCGCAACAGGTCAATGAGTTCGGCAACGCCCTGGGTGGCAGGTTTCTCGATGACATGCACCCAGTCGGGCACGGCGGCCGGTCGGGGGTCGATGTAATAGATGGGCACACCGCGCCTTACATACTGAATGAGAGCGGCAGCGGGATAGACCACCAGCGAAGTGCCAATGACGACAAATATGTCGGCATCATGAGCCAACTGGGCAGCGGCTTCCATATTGGGGACTGCCTCGCCAAAGAACACGATGTGGGGCCTTACCGGGTCGTCATAGGGGTCACGGGTGTCCACGCTGGTTTCCAGCCCCTTGTCGGTCAGCTCATCGCAGGGCAAGGTATAGACGCGCTCCTCGCGCCTGAGTGAACGCACCTTCATCAATTCGCCATGCAGGTGCAGCACGCTGGAGCTGCCGGCGCGCTCGTGCAGGTCATCCACGTTCTGGGTGATCACGCGCACGTCAAAATCCTTTTCCAGTTCCACCAGTCCCAGGTGAGCAGCATTGGGCTGCGCACCAATCAACTGCTGCCTGCGCTCGTTGTAGAACCTGTGGATGAGCGACGGATTGCGCAGGAAACCCTCGTGGCTGGCCACATCCATCACGGGATAATTCTCCCACAGACCATCGGCATCGCGGAAGGTCTTGATGCCACTCTCGGCACTGATGCCGGCACCTGATGAAATCACTAATTTCTTCTTGCTCATAGTCATTGGATTATTTGATTGATTACAAGGTATCTTAATATAATGTGAAAGCAAAAATAATAAAAATTTCCCAAAAACGTACACCCTAATCGAGGAAATCACTATCTTTGCACCGTTTTTTATCAAAATAGAAGATTTTCAATGGATAAATTGAGTTACGCATTGGGCTTGAGCATGGGTGGAAACTTCATTGGCTCAGGCATCACAAAACTGAATATCAACGACTTTGCTGACGGCCTGCGTGCTATCTACGAGAACGCCGAACAGAAGATGACCTTCGACGAGGCCAAGCAGATTGTTACCGAATTTTTCACCAATCTCGAGAAACAGGGTGCTGAACAGAACGAGCGCCTGGGACGCGAGTTCCTGGAGAAGAACAAGGAGACCGAGGGCGTCAAGGTAACCGCCAGCGGTCTGCAATACCAAGTGGTTAAGGAGGGCGACGGCCAGCAGCCCGGTCCCAACGATGTTGTCACCGTGCACTACACCGGCAAGCTGATTGACGGCACCGTGTTTGACAGCAGCGTGGAGCGCGGCGAGCCCGCCACGTTTGCCGTCGGACAGGTCATCCCTGGTTGGGTAGAAGGTCTGCAGCTCATGCGCGAGGGCGCAGCCTACAGACTGTTCATCCCGTCCAACCTGGCCTATGGCCCCCACGGAACTGGTCCCATCCAGCCCAACTCGACGCTCATCTTTGACGTACAGTTGCTCAAGGTAGAGAAGAAATAAACAAGATTCATTCCATTTTTCCCGATAGCAATGAAAAAGATATTCATCATGGTCATGACGGCGATGTTGATGGCTGGCATGGCAAGCTGCGGCGGCAACACGTCAAACAGCGAAACGACCGAGCAGGCAACCCCCGACTACGGACAGCAGATCAAGGATAACAAGACCTTGGGACGCGAGTTCCTCGAGAAGAATGCCCAGAACGACAGCGTCAAGCAAACCAAAAGCGGCCTGCAGTACATGGTTATCAAGGAAGGCAACGGCATCAAGCCCAGCGCCACCGACACCGTTACCGTGCACTACACCGGCACGCTGATTGACGGCACCGTGTTTGACAGCAGCGTGGAGCGCGGCGAGCCCGCCTCTTTCCCCCTGGACAAGGTCATCCCCGGTTGGACCGAGGGTCTGCAGCTCATGAGCGAGGGTTCCAAGTACCGCTTGTTCATCCCCAGCGAGCTGGCATACGGCTCCCAGGGTGCTGGCGATCAGATCCTGCCCAACTCGACGCTCATCTTTGACGTGGAGCTGATCAAGGTCGTGAAGAAGAAATAAACACCAACAAACATTATTTATTACAACATTCAAAATTCATTTTAAACTATCAGTTTTATTATTATGAGGAAGATTTTAGCAATTGCAGTAGCCGGTCTGTTGACCGTGGGTTTTGTAGGTTGCAACAGCAAGGGTGCTGCAGGCAGCAACGAGGCTATGGACTCGTTGAGCATGGCATTTGGTGACCTGTATGGCGCCGGAATGGGCCAGCAGTTGCGCAACATGGACTCCGCAGTTAATATCGAGAAGGCCCTCCAGGGCTTGGAGTACATCGCCAACGCCGACACCAGCAAGAATTTCATGATGGGATTGCAGATGGGTATGCAGATTGCCCAGTTGTATGCCGGTATCGAGCAGCAGTGCGGAATGTCCATCAACAAGGGCCTGTTCATGAAGCACCTGCGTGAGGCCATCATGAAGACCGAGCCCATGGGCCAGGAAGAGATGATGGCAATGCAGACCAAGATTGACACGCTGCTGAACAAGGCTATGGAGCTCTCCCCCAAGGCCATCGCCAACAAGAAGGCCGGTGAGGAGTACATGACCAAGCTCAAGAGCGACAAGAGCTACACCTTCACCAAGAGCGGTATCGCCTATAAGGTGCTCCAGGAAGGTGAGGGCAAGAACTTCAGCGACAGCGACGTTGTTAAGGTGAACTACGAAGGCCGCCACATCGATGGCACCGTATTTGACAAAAGCGGTGAGACCCCTGTTCCCTTCAACCTGAAGCAAGTGATCCCCGGCTTCGCCGAGATGATCCAGCTCATGAAGCCCGGCAGCAAGGTAACCGTCGTTATCCCTGGTCAACTGGCTTACGGTCCTCAGGGCAACCGCGGCATCGAGCCCAACGAGACGCTGATCTTCGACATCGAGACCCTCGGCATCCAGGAGAAGAGCGCACAGCCCCAGCGCCCCCAGCTGCCCATCCAGCCCGCTAAGAGGAAATAAGTTCTAGCGATAGACGCTGACACACAAAACCGCCTGAGCCCTTTACGGGTCCAGGCGGTTTTTATTGATGATTACTTTCAAGCAGGGCCATACCCCACCCGATGGCTATCCTATAGCCAGAGGAGGAAGTCCTCGCGCTGGAGTTTAGGATTGGGATTGAGGATAGCGATTTTGCCATTGGTATAAGTCTGGCCCTTGGGCATATGGGCACAGCAGGCGTCATACAGCGCGTGAAGGGATGCATCACGAAGCAGGTTGCGCATCACGAGCACCACACCGTGGTCCAGCAGACGCGTCAGCACCGCCTCATCGATGGGGATGTTGACCAATGCCATCAGCGACGCTTGCCCCTCTACCGGCTGCAGGAACTCATCGGCGGCCACTTCCACATCATCATAGCATGCCACACGGTCCATCTGCGTTCGCAGCACCCGCACGGCCAATGCCTTTTGCTCCAGCTGCGCATCATAGAGAAACAGACGGCTGCGACGGCTCACCTCGAGCATGGCGACGCTCTCGACACCCGTAGCGGCTCCCACCTGCAGAATCCTCGCAGGATTGAAGAAGTTGGCCACCCTGAACAGCAGCCGTGCCTCTTTGTAGCTGATCAGGTCCAGCTCGCGGCGCTGCTCGCGCGTAGTGGCCGACTTGATTGTCGTCTGCAGCTGACGGATCCCCGCATAGGCGTAATAGGGCAAGGGCTGGCGCCACACTTGCCGCACAAAGCGGTAGGCGTAGGGCGAATGTATGCCGAAGCCGCCACTGCGGTGGTGACGGCTCCAGGCATTAAGATATCTCTTCAGGGGCGGCAAGCCTTTAATCGTTGAGCGTTGCAGTCTCTTCTTTTTTTGCTTTGCGGAACTTGTCGCCGAACAGGGCATAGTTCAATGCCAGCAGCAACAGCACAAAGATGGCGATGACAGCAAAGCGGGCCCACGTCTGCGTCGTGTTCACCTCGTCGGGGGCGAACTTGAAGTCGATTTCATGGTCACCGGCGGGCAGCTGCAGTGCGCGCAGCACATAGTTGACACGGCCCATCTCCACGGGCTTGCCATCGACGGTCACCTTCCATCCCCACGGGAAATACACCTCGCTGAAGACGGCCAGACCACCAGCGGCGCTGTGGCTCTTGTAAGTGAGATGGTTGGGCGCATAGGAGGTCTCGTAGATGGTGTCACCGGGCTGAGCGGCTTTAGCCTCTCCCAGTTGCTGACGGAACTTGGCATCGGCGACAGCGCTCTTGGCGGGATTGAAGTTGTCCAGGAAGGCCATCTCCTCGTCGGCATTGTTCACATAGGTGAGCGAGTCCACAAACCAGGCGTTGCCCAGGGCTTCGGGATTGCGCTGCACCGTCTGGTCATCAACGATGACATAGCGGGTGTTGAGCATGTTCAGCACCTGGATATTGTTGTTGGCAATCTGGTTATTAATCAGGTCGTTGTAGCGCGACAACTTAGCGGCATGGTAACCGCCCACGGTCTTGTGGAAGTAACTGGGCATGGCTTCGCCGAAGTGCTGCACATCCATCACGCGGTAGTTCATGTCCTTGTCCTGCAGGATCTGATTGTCGGCGGGACGTGCAGTGAACGTCTGTTCGCCCACTTCAAAGCGTGAGGTGAACGAGTCGGAATCGATGTAGCGCTTGTTCACGGAAAACATGTCCACCAGCACAATGCCGGCAACCAGCAGCGTAGCGGCCAGTTCGTTGAGTTTGCCCTTGAAGTAGAGGAAGATGACACCACAACCCAGGGCAATCACCAGCAGGCTGCGCCATGCATCACCGCTCACCATCGCACCGCGCACGGCAGCGATAGCAGCATCCACACTGGGATATTGCTGGATTTGTCCCGAGGCAACAAGCTGCTCGTGCTCCTCGGCCGAGAAGTGGCCAAAGATGCCGGGGAACAAGGCCGTGAGCAGGCAGATGGCGGCACACAGGCCGAAGGAAGCGATGAGCGCCACCTTGTGCTTGCGCAAGCCGTCGGGCTCCTTGAAGAGCTCACGCAGACCCAGCACAGCCAGGATGGGCATCGCCAGCTCGGCGATGACCAGGATGGATGCCACTGTGCGGAACTTGTTGTACATCGGGAAGTGGTCAATCATGAAGTCGGTGAGCCACATCATGTTGTGGCCCCACGAGAGCAGGATGCTGATGATGGTGACAATGAGCAGGGCCCACTTCACGGGACCCTTGACAATGAAGCAGCCCAGCAGGAACAGAGCGCAGATGAGCGCTCCGACATAGACGGGGCCGTTGGTCATCGGCTGGTCACCGAAGTACTGCGGAAACTGAGTCAGAATCTGGTAATCCTGTTGAGTAATCTCGCCGGAGTTCACCAGTTTCTCGGCTTTTTCGGTATCACCGAGCGAGAGCATGCGGTTGCCGCCGTGCTCGGGCTTAATGGTCGCACCACCCTTGACGTTGGGAATCAGCAGGGTGAAGGTTTCGCCCTTTCCATAGCTCCACTGGGTGATGTAATCCTTGTCCAGACCGCCATTGGTGGGTTTGGCATTGACGGCGTCCTCGCCCTTGGGCGTGAGTTCGCTGTGGCCGCCACGGATGGTCTCCTGGCTGTACTTATAGGTCAGATACAGGTTGGGCGAGTTGGCTGCCAACGCAAGCAAGGCTGCCACGGCCAGCGCCGCAGTGGCGATGCACCAGCGAGCCACCTGCTTGTCCATGATGGCCTTGACCAGATAGGCAATCACCAGGGCCACGATGACAAACATCGAGTAATAGGTCATCTGCACGTGGTTGCTGGCCAGTTGCAATGCGGCAAAGAGGGCCGCTACTGCCATGCCACCCAGGTACTTGCCGCGATAGCACCACACGATGCCGGCAATGGTGGGCGGGATGTAGGCGAGCACCATGAGTTTCCAGATGTGACCTGCGCCCATGAGGATGAAGAAGTAACTCGAGAAGGCATATCCGATGGCACCCAGCACAGCGTAGTACCACTTGACCTTGAAGGCCAGCATCAGCAGGAAGAAGCCTAGCATCAGCAGAAATGCCCAGCTCACCGGTGTGGGGAAATACAGGCGATAGAGGGCCGAGACGGGATTCAGCCAAGTCGTGCCATCGTAGGAAGGCGCAATCTGGAACGTGGGCATACCGCCGAACAGGGCATCGGTCCACCACGACTTCTCGCCGGTCTTGTCGGCATAGGCCTGCGTCTCCTGGCTGTTGGCAGCGCCCTGCATGATATCGTGTTGCTGCAGCACATCGCCGTTGATGTCATTGGGATAGAAATAAATCCATGAGATGGCGGCAAAGGCAATCACCGCAATCACAAAGTGGATCACGTCGGCCAGCGACAGCGACCCAATCAGTTTCTTGTCTAATTTACTCTCCATTTATCGTCGTTAATGATTTGGTTTTCTTGATTTCAACCTGCAAAGGTAGTGCAAGCCGAGCGGAAAACAAAATTTATTTTGATTTTCCCGAGGCGCAGCCCACCTTGCGCGGAGCGAACGGTAGTGCAAGCCGAGCGGAAAACAAAATTTATTTTGATTTTCCCGAGGCGCAGCCCACATCATACTGAATACTAAAAGGCAAAGATGCAAATATTCATCGAGCATCCACTATTGAGTTCACGCCAGTGCGCTTATAGTGCTACACAAAAAATCATCCGCACCTCGTTATCAGGAAGCGCGGATGATTCTTAT
>JAEEGJ010007882.1_pt1 | contig 29915 bp, 22 predicted proteins | sample 8958761 | NCBI WGS metagenome assembly JAEEGJ01 (sample SAMN16246546, study PRJNA631951) | gut metagenome | biome: gut microbiome; feature: rumen; material: RS-attached | host: Bos | place: Iran: Karaj | collected 2018-10
GAGGATGGACGAGATGCCGTCCACATCGTTGAGCGAGGCCGGAGTGAGAAAAATTGACTCTACCATCATGGGCAGGCCCGACAGGATCGAGGGCATGGCATCCATGCTGATGCGTCCGTTGGCAAAACTGTATTTAAAGCTCAATGACTTGTGCAGCAGGCTGTCGATGAAGGGCATATAGCCCTTATAGTTCCACGGCCCACCTTCCAGATTGGGGTTAAGCGACCCGATGTACTCCTTGCCCATGCTCTCGACAATCAGGATAACCACGTTCTTGCCGGGGGTGCCTCCATCCACATGAGGATGCGCATGGACGGGCGTGTAGATGGCCTCCATCTGCTCACGGGACATATAGTCGGGAGTGACAAAGGCCTTCTTGCCGATGCTGCGTATCATCGAGAAGGGCGTGTTCAGCACCACCGATGACTCGACAGGACGGTTGACAAACTGGTTGGCATTGCTGATGGTGATGGGCCGTGTGCCGGCTGTGACACTGCCGCGGATGCCGATGATGGCCAGCGGTATCATCACCACCAAGGCAATCAGTTGGGAGATATAGTAATAGTGCCCGAAGCGGTAGACCTCCAACCGCGGCTTGGTATAGCATCGCCACAGGATGAACACCAGCGCCACAAAGGCCACCACCAGGTACCAGTGGTGTACAAATTCGGTCAAGATGATGGACGTGATATTGCCCTCGTTGGCAAACTCAGTGAAGACCGACACCGTTGAGCGGCGCCCTGTGTACTGGAAATAGACCGAGTCCATCAGGTTCATCGCCACGGCTATGGCATTGGTGACCACAAACAGCCATTTCAGCCCCTTGTGGAAACCTGGACGCTCCTTGAGGTGCAGCGGCAGCAGCATGAGCACCAGGTACAGCGCATTGACATACAGCAGCGCCGACGTGTCAAACACCAGCGCCCCGTGCCACATGCTCTTGAACAGCGACCACGACATGTAGGGGGCAAACGTGGACCAGTTCTCGGCAAAGAAAGCCACACGCGAGAGCATCCACACGAGATAGGCCACCGCCATGTTCAGCACGGCGGCCCCGATATTGCTATGAATAAGTTTCTTGAACCTCATCTTACCTGCATTTATTCCTCATTCAATAGGCTGTTATACTGAGCCTTAGTTTATCATGGACAGCATTTGCTCAATCAGGTCGCGGTTGTTGCTCAGGCGGGGCACCTTGCGTTGGCCGCCCAGCTTGCCGGTTGAGCCCAGCCAGCGGTCGAACAGCCCCGATGGAGCCACCACCAGCGATGGCATGGCCAGAAAGATGTCGCCCGTGCGCTTGGCGTCATAGTCGCTGTTGACCTCGCGCAGGTGCTGGTCCAGCAGTTGCATGAAGCGGGTCTTGTCCTCGGGCTCGCGGGCAAACTCGATGAGCCACTGGTGGTGGCCTTTCTGCCCGCTGATGGAGTACACGGGGGCGGCGGTGTAGTTGAGCACCTCGGCTCCGGTCTCCTGTGCGGCAAGGGTGATGGCATGGTCGGCATTGTGGACCATCAGTTCCTCGCCGAAGGCATTGATAAAACTCCGAGTGCGCCCGGCGATGGTGATTTTCACGGGGTTGAGCTGCTCGATGGTCACCGTATCGCCCAGGCGGTAGCGCCACAGGCCGTTGGCGGCCGTGATGATGAGTTCGTAGGTGCGTCCCTGCTCGATTTCCCAGATGGGATAGACCTCGGGCGTCTCGCTGTTGCTCTCCTCGATGGGCAGGAACTCATAGAACACGCCCACGTCGAGCAGCAACAGCATGGCCTGGCTCTCCCAGTCGCTCTGCACGGCAAAAAAGCCCTCGCTGGCATTGTATGTTTCCAGGAAATGCATCCGCTCCATGTCGCAGATTTCCTCATACTGCTTCCTGTAAGGCTTAAAGGCGATACCGCCGTGGAAGAACACTTCGAGATGAGGCCACACCTCGTGGATGCAGGTCTTTCCCGCCTTCTTCAGCACCTCGCGCAGCACCGTCAGGAACCACGACGGCACACCGCTCAGGTTGGTCACGTCCTGGCCGATGGCGGCATCGACCAGCATGGGCAGTTTCTTGCTCCAGTCCTCCATGAGTGCCACCCGCCGTTCGGGGATGCGCACCAGATTGGCCAGGGGATTCATGTTCTCGATGAGCGAGGCGCTCAGGTCGCCCACCCTCACCCCGCGCTGCAGCTTCAGGTTGTTGGCAAAGCTGCCTCCCAGGATGAATGCCTTGCCCGAGAAGATGCGGCTCGAGGGATTCAGGTTCAGGTAATGCGACACCACGTCGCTGCTACCCTGGTAATGGTTCCATTGCAGCGACTCGCGCGTGATGGGGATGTACTTGCTGCGTCCGTCGCTCGTGCCCGACGATTGGGCGAAGTTCATGCAGCGTCCGGGCCACAGCACATCCTTCTCGCCGTTGACCATGCGCATAATCTGCGGACGCAGGCCCTCGTAGCTGTACAGCGGCAACGTCGAGGCAAATTGACGATAGGTGCGGATCGACGAGAAGTCATACTTGCGCCCGAAACGCGTCAGCGAGGCCTTCTCGATCAGGCGCACCAGCTCACCCTGCTGAACGGCATCGGCATGGTCGATGTAGCGCACCTGCTGTTGAAGGCGCGACAGGAAATGGCTACGGAACAGTGGTGTTAAGTTGATCATCACCGCAAAAGTACAAATAAACCCCGAAAACACAGGTAACAGGCCACCTAAAAAATCGGCATAACAGGCCTCCTGGTCGATGAAAAGCGATGATTGGGGCCTCCTGTGGCCGTCAGCGGCTTACAGGAGCCGGGAATGGCACACGATATGCAGCTATATGGGTGATTAGTCGATTATTTATGAATGTTTGTCTAAAATATTTGCAGTAATTCATGAATAAGACTAATTTTGGGGCAACAAACATTTAGTAACCCATTAAAACATACGCACTATGAAACGCTTTATCTTAACAATGGTGGCAGTGCTGACCCTCGGGGCAGCCGCCAACGCGATGAGTTACAAGTCAGCCCGCGATCAGGCCTTCTTCCTGACCGACAAGATGGCCTACGAGTTGGGACTGAGCGATGACCAGTACAATGCGGTGTATGAGATCAATATCGACTACATCATGTGTGTCGACACCTACGATGACCTGTTCGGCACGTTCTGGACCCGTCGCAACAATGAGCTCAGGTATGTGCTCTCTCCCGCACAGTACCAGTACTACATGCAGCTCGAGTACTTCTACCGCCCCATTTCATGGGATAACAGGAAGTTTGTGTTCTCTATCTATACCCGCTATCCTAAGGACCGCTTCTACCGCGCAGCTCCTCCCGGATACCAGGTGTACAAGGGTTCCAACCGCTACTTTGACCACAGCGCTTACAACGGCCGCACCTTCGGTGCCCCCGACAGCAAGTCGCAACCCAAGCCCAGCATGGGCGGGTCAAAGAGCCAGCCCGGCAGCAAGTCTCAGCCCAAGCCCAGCATGACCAAGCGTCAGGCCGTCAACCAAGGCAAGCGACAGATGAGCCAGCCGCCCCGCCGCTAACAGCCGAGTGACGGTTCATCATAACTAAAAATCACAAGTTCCCGAGGCATTCAACCGCCTCGGGAACTTGTGTGTATAGGGGCTACATGGGCTGGCGGTCACTTCTTGACCTCAAAGCCCACCATCACGTCGTCGTAGTACTCGAGCAGTGTCGACAGCGCCTTTATCGTTGAGCTGTCGCTGAAGCTGCCGGCCAGCGAGAACAGCTTCAGCAGCTTGTCGGCGTCAAAGGTGATGTGCAGCTTCTTCTTGCCGTCACGCCGCAGCTGTGCCGTCAAGGGGATGCCGTGCCACTTAAAGGTGACCTTCTTGGTGTCGGGGTTGTAGTTGTAACTGCCATTGAGGCTCTTGCCCAGGATCTTGATGGCGCAGGTGCCGTCCTCGTTGAAGATGAACTGCGGCTTCGCCTTGTTGAGGCCGATTTTCTTGTAGGCGTTCTTCAGTTTCTTCTTCAGTTTGCCCTTGGCAAAGGGCTTGCCGATGCCCGCCAGCAGGTTCTTGCCGCTCACGTCAACGCTCGGGCCGCTATAGGTCCACTCGCCCTTGATGGTCGAGTTCACCTGGCGCGTCTCGCGGGCGATATCCTCCTCGGTAATGGTGAACACCTTGTCGGGGTGCAGCCGCTCCGAGCCGTTAGTCGCATGGGATGCCGACTTGCACGAGGCACCCACCAGGGCCAGCATCACGATACAGGAAATGGTTGCAAATCGCTTCATAGTCATGAATGTATTTCTGATTTTCCAGGCAAAGTTAACTCAAATCGAGAAAATCTCGGCAAAAGAAGCCCTATAAAAGAAAAAAATTGTAACTTTGCACGTTTCAAACAACACATGACCTTTATTTTCAACAGCAACCAACAAATAAACACAGTATAGATTATGGTAGTAGGTTACGGTGGCCGCAATATCATCATGCAGAATAACGATACGTCCTATTACGGGCGCATCCTTATCAAGGCACTTGCCACATATTATCCCGACAACTATTATATCCTGTATTCTCCTCAGAACCAGTCCAACAAGCGACTCACGGCGATTTTCAACGAGGAAAGCGTTCGTGTGAAGTTCCCGCGCAACCACATCCACAACAAGGAGCGCTGGTACACCGGCAACGGCATCGTTCGTTCGGCCAAGGCCCACGGCGTCAACACCTTCCATGGCATCGACGACGGTCTGGCATCAGGATTCAACGGCAGCAATTTCCCCACGGTATTCACCATGACCGACCCGCTCTACCGCTGCCAGCCCGGCTGGATTCAGCGCATGCTCATGCAGCGTCGCGCCCGCAAGGCCTGCAAGTTTGCCAAGCGCGTGATTGCCCTCAGCGAGGTCGACCGTCAGGTCATCATCGACCACTACCACGTCAACCCCGACAACGTCGATGTCGTGTACCCCTGCTTCTACGACGGCTGTGACGATGCCGTGCCCGAGAACATGTACGACATCCTGCGCGAGAAGTACCACCTGCCCGAGCGCTTCGTGCTCTACAAGGGGCGTTTCGAGAAAGAGGACAACATCACCGAGGCCATGAAGCTCATCCACGAGCTGCGCAACCGCAACATCTCGATCGTGCTGCTCGGTTACCGCACCGACCACTTCGACAACGTCATCAAGGAGCAGGCCCACGACCTGCACATCTTCCACCGCTTCAAGCAGGTGGACAAGGTGCACCATGCCGACCTCACCGCCGTGTGCCGCATGGCCAAAGCCGTCATCATCCCCAACACCGACCGCATGCGCGACCTGTGCAAGATCATCAATGCCCAGCGCAGCGGCGCCCTCGTCATCTGCAAGGATTCGGCCAAGGCACGCGAGTTTGGCGGCGACGGAGCCATCTACTTCGATAACCATGAGGATGGAGCCGACAAGCTCAGCGACGTGCTGGAGAACGAAGCCTTGAAGGCCGACCTGATGGCCAAGTCACGCGCCAACACCGAGCGCTTTACCGGCCAGATCCTCGCCGACAACATGATCCATATCTACCGTTCGGTACTTACCCACCGCCGCCTCTTCCAGGAGTAAACCACGTGGGGCTCTGGCCTAACGTACGTGCTCATACCAAACCAGCAACGGCATCACGCAAAGCCGCGAAGCCGCTAAGTTTTATTTTTTTGCTCGCAAGAGGCTCGCAAAATCTTGACCTATAGGACAGGAGAACTGTATCAAAAATGTTAAATAAATGTTAAAAAAGGGAGGGGTAACGGATTATTTTATCGAATAAGATATCTTTGTGACGAGAATATGAGCTTCAATGAGTAGGTAAATGAGTTCTTGCCCCAATGCAGCTCAAAATATAATTAATTGAACCCACCAGATGGTTTCGAAGGATGGTTGCTTCAATACACATTAGATATCGCCTAGTCTCTCGACGTTCTCGATGTGGGAGCGTCCAGGCTAAAACGGCGTCAAAAGAACCGTCCCCGTTTCCCTATGACCAATAGTAATTATTATGAAAAAGGTACTATTAATATTGGTATTGATAATGGGGCATTTAGTTAATGCCTCGGGTTGTGAGGTTTTCGACAACCCCAAAGCCGCATTTAAAAAGATATTCACTTCGGATTCGTTAGAAGTCGTTCAAGAGTTTAATCTGATTTATTATGGTGATAAAAATGCTAATCATGAAATTCGAGAGAATGATGGTATTGATAAAACCACGATTGATTCTTTGGCTTACATTATATGGGGTTATAGAACTCATTACACATTGAGGAGAAAGAATTACCAAGGCGGTCAATTGGTAATCAGCAAGACTGATACGCTTTTTCTTTATTATAAAAATGGGATTATTTCAGAACGCAACTGGGAGGCCTGCTGGAATTCAAAAACAGGAGCATGTTTTTGTGAGGTCGATGAGAAAGATACATCAGGCCACTATCATAGTCATAGTTATAAAGAATTCCCTCTTAGTTACAAGATTAGTGACATCAAGCGTGATTTTATTTCGAATTGGGAGCAGTTTAAAGAATATGTCGCTGCGCAACGCGTCACTAAAACTTTGTTTAATTGCCAAATGAATTCATTTGGCGGGGAATACCCATGCATTCAGCGAGTTATTTTCAAAGATGGAGAAATCATTGAGAATGAAAAAATACATGTGTGTGACTGCATCTTTGATTTTTTGGAAGAGTGAAATCAAAACGCTCAACCTGACGGATTTCCTAGTAAGATAATAACCATAGCAGAGAGTAGGCTGCCGACGAAGTTGAAACGACGTCGGCAGCCTACTCTCTTGTTGATAACAGGTGTTACCTGTTGACGCCCCAGAGGAGTTTCTGGCGCAGGGTGCTGGCAAAGTTGTTGCTCTGGCGCTGGACGACGCGGGCGCAGTAGGGGGCACGGGCGATGGTCAGTGTTGAGCCTGTGGGGCAGAGCGTCACTTCGCCGTCGATGCTCACCTCGTAGTGGTCGGCGCGGGAGTGGGTGCGCACCACGATTTCGCTGTCGTCGCGCACCACCAGCGGGCGCATCGTCAGCGAGTGGGGCGAGATGGGCGAGAGCACCAGGCATGACGTGGTGGGTTCCAGGACGGGACCGCCGACGCTCAGGTTATAGGCTGTGGAGCCCGTGGGCGTGCTCACGATGAGTCCGTCACCACGGTAGGTGGTCAGTTCGTGGCTGCGCAGCCGCGTCTGCATGTCGAGCATCGACGAGGTGTCATGCCTCAGGATGGCCACCTCGTTCAAGGCCCAGGGGTGGGAAATCTCCACCTGGTCACACGTCACCTGCAGCATGGTGCGCTCCTCGATGCGGTAGCGCCCCTCCAGCACGTCGTCGATGATCTGGCTGGCTTCGTCCACTCGTCCGGCGGTGAGGTAGCCCAGGTGGCCCATGTTGATGCCCAGGATGGGCATTCCCTGCCGAGACACCCACATCACAGCCTCGAGGAAGGTGCCATCGCCGCCCAGCGAGAGCGCCATGTCGGCATGGGGGACCTCCTCGGGGGCAAACGAGTCCCACCCGCTATTGCCGCCCTGGCCATGAGTCAGGTAATCCAGGTAATCGCGCTCAACGGCCACTTTCACTCCCTTGCTGCGCAGGTATTCCAGCAGGGCAATCACCTGCTGGACTCCGTCGTGCTGATAAGCATTCCCAAAGATGATAATCTCATTCATTTTTTTAGGCTTTAGGTGTTAGGCTTTAGGTGTTAGGCTTTAGGTGTTAGGCTTTAGGTGTTAGGCTTTAGGCTTTTTCACTCCTCACTCCTCACTCCTCACTCACAATATCTCTTCACTCAATAACTGATAAAGAACAGTCGCTCATCCTCGTCGTTGAGGGTGGTGTAGCCGTCGGCGACTGTGAGCGTGCCTTCCACGTCAAGGGCTTTGCCCTCGGTGGCGCAGCTGTAGAACGAGCCGCCCTGGATGGTGCAGTCGCTGTCGCATTTCACACCCTTGGGGGTGACCATGTCCTTGGTGCCGGTGCACACCACGTTGAGCTCACCGCCGGTGAACAGCAGCGGCTGGGCCACATTGATGCCCTTGGCGTCGTTGCCGGTGCACTTGATGTTGAGCGTGCCGCCTGTCATGGTCATGTTGTAGTCCGACTTCACGCCGGCAGCGCTCGTCGTGACGATGTTGCCCAGCGAGTCGGTTTCCTCCCTGTAGGTGCCCGTGTTGATGATGGTGGTGCGTCCGCCGGTGATGTATACCAGGCTGTCGCAGTTGATGCCCTTGGAGCCGTTGGACGCAATCTCCATGTTGATGACGCCGCCCTTGATGTGGACATAGTCCTTGCCCTTGATGCCGTGGCCGCTGGTGCTGTTCAGGTAGAGCTGGCTGCCGGGGCGCACCATCACATAGTCGTCACTGGCCAGGCAGTGCTTGCCGGTGCTGTAGATGTTGAGTCGGCCCTTGCCGCTCACCAGTATCTGTCCCTCGCTGAAGACGGCTCCCTTCTGGTCCTCGTCTCCCTCCATGGTGTAGTTCTCGCCGTCGCGTAGGGTGTTCTCGGTGCCCTCGTTGAGCACCAGGTAGAACGACTTGCCGCACTGGTTGTTGATGGCGGCGCCGTTGGGGTTGGTGATGTCCACACCGTCGAGCTGGACTTGGAACTTCTTGTCGCTGTAGAACTTGAGCGAGCCGTTGGGGGTCGAGCCTGTCACGATGTAGCGCACGCGCTTGGCGGCACTGGTAAACGTGAGATGGGCGCCGTCGATGTTCACGATGACCGAGCTGGGGTTGCCCGTCACCATGGCGGTCTCGCCGTCGAAGGTGATTCGCACTGTCGTGGACCAGGTGGTGTTCTCGACATAGTCGCCGTAGTCGGGCGCGTCCTCGTCGTCGGGAATGAGTTCCGAGGGCTCGTCCAGGGGGCTGAAGTCGAGTTCTATCTCCTTGGGCGTGAGCTCATCGTCGTCACTGCCGTAGATGATGATGTTGATGATGAAATTAACGTCGCCCACCGTGATCTCGCCGTCACCGTTGACGTCGGCAGCGCTGTTGCTCGAACTGCCCAAGATGACCTCAATCACGGCATTGATGTCGCTCACCGTCACCTCGCCGTCACCGTTCACGTCGCCGTTGAGGGCCCATGACTGCAGTGTGATGGCGCCGATAAAGGCCGCTAGCAGTAGTATTCTCTTCATGTCGATGATGATGTTGTTATTATTTCTGGAACGATATAGAAGTTGACTCTTTTACCACGTGAAGCCAAATTCACGAACAAAAGCCGTATTTAATGAGCAAAATTAGTAAAATTCGCATTAGCCCCGCAGGGATTACAGCCGTTTTTAATAGGCTATCGTCACCACGCGTGGCCCCGATTCCCATGTCGTGTAACCTGGGGCGACCGTGGTGTTGCCGTTCACGTCGAGCGGGTCGTTGCGGCGGCTGTAGGTATAGAAATACCCGCCGCTGATGCTGAAGTTGCCGTCAACATTCACCCCCTTGGGCTTTTTTAATTCCTTGGTGCCTGTCGCTACGGCCTGGAAACGGCCTCCGCCGATGGCCACGTCTTGCTTGGCGTTCAGGCCCTTGCCACCGTCACCAGTCGCCTTGAGCTGGATGATGCCGGCATTGACGATCACGAGCGTGTCGCAGTACAGGGCCGCACATGCCGTGGTGTCGTTGATGCCATCGACGGTCTCGATGCGCGTGTCGCCGCTGCTGATGGCCACCAGGCGCCCGCCGTTGACACGCATCACGCCGCCGCTGCGCACGCCCTTGGCGCCAGCGCCCGTCGTCTCGACATTGATCACGCCGCCGTCGAGGATGATGCCGTCGTTGGCACGCAGGCCGTCAAGCGCCGTGCTGTTGACATAGAGTTGCACGCCGGGGCGCACGCGGATGTAGTCGTCGCTGCGCACACCACCGCGGCCCACGGCATAGACGTTGAGCCGTCCCGTGCCGCTGAAGATGATCTGTCCCTCGCTGAACAGGGCCGCTTTCTCGTCCTCTTCCTCGTCGATGATTGTGTAGGTGCTGCCGTCCTGCAGACGGTTGGTCGTGCCGTCGGCCAGGACCACATAGAGCGTCTTGCCGCCCTGGTTGTTGATGGCGGCACCATGGGGATTGGTGATATCGGCTCCATTGAGCAGCAGCTGGAAGCGCTTGTCGCCGTAGAACTTCAACGAGCCATTGGCGGTCGTGCCGCTCACGACAAACTTGACGGGCCCCGACAGGTTGGTCACGGTGAGGTGGGCGCCCTCACGCACTACGGCCACGCCGCTCACGCTGCCGGTGACCGTGGCATTCTCGCCCTCGAAGTGGATGGAAATCTCTTTGGACCACGTGCTGTTCTCGACATAGTCGTTGTAGCTGGGGTCGTCCTCGTCGGTGACGGGCACGTCAGGGGCCTCGCTCAGGGGGCTGAAGTCCAGCTCGATTTCCACGGGCTGCACCATGTACTGGGCGATGATGTCGTCCATGTCGGTATCATCCTTCTGGCATGACGCCAAGGCCATGCCCAAGGTCAGCAGCAACACACTGTAGTATATCTTTTTCATCTTGCGTTAATGCCTTTAGAACTTGTAAGTGTATCCCAGGCCCAGCATGTGGATGTTGGGCTCATCGCTGTCACCCCTCGTGAGCTGGTAGCGGTAATAGAGCTTGAACTCGTGGGTCTTCTTGATGGTGTAGGCCGTGCCGATGATGAAGCGCGTCTTCTCGAGCTCACGCGCCATGTGCAGCTCGACGCTGGCAAACGGGTCGAACTTGCTCCGCGGGATGGACCACTCCGCCTGCAGGCGGCTGCGCAGCATGTTCTTGCCCTTGCCCTTCACCTCGTGGTCCTCCCACTCGCCCTCGTCAAAATCGAAGTTGTCGATGATCTTCGAGGGACGGTAGGTGTACTGCCAGCGTTCACGCAGGCTCAGTTCCACCCGCTTGATCTTGTAGCTTGCCGTGAGCGACACGTTGAAGCGGTGACGCAGGCCCCAGTAGCTGGGACGCCAGTTGTTGTAGCTCACGCCATCGTCCTGATAGGTGAGTTTTTCCTGATTGTTGCTGATGAGCAGGTTGTAGCCGGCACTGGCCTTGAGCCAGGGCAGCAACTTGTAGCTGATGCTCGCACCCAGGCTCACGCGGTCGGCGGTGCGGAAGTCGTTGCGTGAGCGGAACTCGGCCTCAAAGCCGGCGTTCAGCCCCTTTTTGATCTTGCGTGTGGCCTCTACACTGAGCAACAACCCGGCATCGTCGGCGAGCGACGGTGTCGGGAACAGTGTGGCACACAGCATGAGCAGCAGCACTGCCGTCAGTTGTTTTCTTTTACATCTTGCCATTCGTCCTTGTGGATTTTTAACGTGCTATTGACATGCCTCTCGTTATCACCATTGCTCTCGTATTCTATCTTGAGGATGGCCGTGTCCTTCAGGAAGTCGATGGAGCCCACATTCACCTTGGTAATGTTCAGGCCGGTGCGCTTCTTCAGGTCCTCCAGGAGTTCCTCGCGCCGCTCGGGTGAGATGAGTTCGATGCGGTCATACAGTATCAGCTTGCTGGACAGGTTGGCCGGCAGCACCAGGGCCTCAAACAGCCATATCAGCACCGCGATGGCCACATTGGGGACCAGCAGCTCGATTACGCTCAGCGAGTCGGCCAGCGCATTGATGACCGACAGACTGATAACGCCGAACATGTAGGACATCTCGCGCACGGGTATCGTCTCGGTGCGGTAGCGCAGCACGCCGAAGATGGCGAACAGTCCCAGGGCGAAGCCGATTTTCACCTTCACGCTACCCAGCAGGTAGATGAGGAAGAAGATGCTCACGCTCAGCAGTACAAGCGTGAAGAAATAGTCGCGGCGGTGAGTTTTGCGGTAATAGAGAAAGTAAACGATGAAGAACAGCACCAGCAGGAAGAATCCGAAGCGTATCAGCATCTCGGACACCCCGGCAGCGTCAAACCAGCGGACGTCTGATGCAGCAATATTGATAGCGTCCTGCAAGGTCTCAGTGCCTTCATCTAGGGATGATAAATCCTGTAATAGTCTCATAAATCGTGTTTTTTATATCTTTCGTTGGCAGTTGATGTTGTTGATGCACTAGACGGCTCTCTCACTCGACAGCAGGCGGTCAATCAGGCGGAGCCGTTCCTTGAAGTTGTTACGCTTCAGGCTGGGGTTGGTCAGCGCCGAGCCCATGCAGTACTTGCTGAAACCGCATGGCTTGATGCGCAGCTCGCGCAGCATCCCCAGGATGGGCGACGGCTGCAGGCCGTCGCGTTTCAGTTCGATGATGGCCAGTCCCGTGAGGTCGGCTCTGCGGTCGGTCATCAGGTTGTGGAACCGCAGGTTGGTGTCGATGGTCAGGCGCTCGGTCTTGGCCTTGTTCACCAGGGTGATGCGGTTGAAGTTATTTTCCAAATGCTCGGTCAGGATGGTCGGGTCGTAGCGCAGGTGCTTGCGCAGGAACTGGTCATAGGCCACGAACTGACTGTCCTGGCGCAGGAAGCGGATGCCGTGGTCGGGATTCGACGGGTCGAAGCCCACCATATCCACGCGCTTCTTCTTGGTGCGCCCGTGGTTGTTCTTGGTCTTCACTTCCAGGAAGTTGAGCCCGGTGTCCATGTAGGAACGGATGCGCAGTTTCTGGCGCCCGGCGTGGCCGTTCTGGTGAACGATGTACATGTTGTTGTCAGGCGTGTCGAAGTAAGCCGTGTAGTAGCTCGCGATGCGCATCCCGTCGATGTCCTGGGCGCGGTAGTCGTCGTGGGCGAGCGCCAACAGGAGTTTAAGCCGGCTGACCGTCGTGACAAACTTGGTGTCGGTGCGGTTCATCAGCTTAATGCCACTCATCTCATCGAGAGTGATAGGGTGATATGTCCTGATGATATCGTCCATCGGGAGCGCAAAGATATATCAAAAAACGCAGAATTAAACCATGAATTGTGATTTCTCGCATGAAAATCAGTTAAATAGTGATTTTCATCAGCCAAAAATCAAATGAAGGACCACTAGTAATAGCGTTGCCAAAACACAATATCGGATTCACCGTCAGGCCACATTTGGCAATATCATCTGATGGCCACTCGCTTGCCCTGATGGATGTAGATGCCGGGTGTGGTGGGGCGTTCCTTGCCCACCGATTGCCCCATCATGTTGTAATACAGCGGGTCAAGTGATGCCTGGACGGGTTCTGCCAGCACGGTGTTGACGGCATCGGCTGACTTGAGGTGGGCGGTGAAGAAGTTCTTGTAATCCTTTTGCCAGTTGCTGGTGGGGGAGTGTCCCTTGGTGGGATTGACCGTATAGCACTTCTCGCCCGAGGCGAGGTTGTTGTAGGCGGCCCAGTTGGTGTGCGGCGGGCAGGTGTTGTCCTGCAGGCTGAAGTTCATGTACACGGGGCAGGTCACGAGGGTGGCCAGGTTCTTGATGTCGAAGTAGGACAGCACCCGGTACATCTCGGCTTCGCTCATGCCCAACTCTTGACGCTTGTCGTTGATGGTATTGCCGGGCCACGGGGCAATCTCGAAATAGTCGGGGAAGTCACCTAGGAACGGAATGGCGATGGCGATGGCGTTGAGGCGTCCGCTGGCCAGCGCAGCTGCTGCCACGGTAAAGGCGCCTCCCTGGCTGGCTCCCTGGGCAAAGATGTTGTTCTGCTGCACTTTTTCGCGGGAGCACAGGAAGTCGATGGCGCGCACGCAGTCCATGTAGGCCCCGCGGTAGTAGTAATGCTCCTCGCTGTCCAGGCCATAGGTGAGCCAGGTGCCGTAAGGGTTGACGTACGGCGGCCGGTTGTTGATCTGCTGTCCCCTGTTCGAGAGGAAGATTTCGGCCCATTCCGGGTTGTCGTTTCCACTCATGCACTTTGGGGTGTCGGTGCCGCCGTCATAGGCATTGTACTTGATCAGGGCAGGGTAGGTGCCGGGTGCCACAGGCTCGGCATAGTAGGCTCGTGCGATGACGTCCCCGGTCTGGTCGGGCAGGGAGTGCATCTCCACCAGATAGACTTTGCGCTTGGCGGTGCTCTTTTCCGGGATTTCGGTCATGGTGTACTGTCCGTCGACCTTCCCCAGCGCCTCGATGGTCTCAGCCCAGAAACTCTGGAAGTCGGGCTGGTAATCGGGGGGCGAGGAGATGTCCTGCGGGTCCACGCCGAACACAAACGAGGTGGCCTCCTCATGATTGAGCAGGACCGTACAAATGTAGAAGCCCGGCTCCAGATCCAGGTCGAAGTCGATGTGGGCAGTCATGCCGCCGGCCACCGTCTGCCGCTTGGTCTGCGTGGAATGAAACTGCCGCTTATCGGTCTTGATGAGCAGTTGTATAGATGCCTCTGCGGCATCTAGGCTCGGGTTGGAGATGTCGATGGTGATTGTGGGCTTGTCGGGCGATATCCACAGCCAGTCATGGGTGACAGGCACCTCGGCGACAAGCTTTGAAAATTCATCGACGTTGTTGCCGTCATTGCTCGTGGCAATGGCAGTCGTTGTCGCGCCCAGCAAGAGCGCAACGGTGAAAACGATGGACTGTATCCAGTTCCAGCGCATGAGGGGACTTTACCTGGCGGGGGAGATGTCAAAGCCCAGGCGAACGCCGTCAAACTGCTTGCTCAGGTCGCCTACCGTCTGCAGCGTGCTGTTGCCGCTCATGGCTGCAGCCACCTGCAACACCTTGAGCAGGTTCTTGCTCTCGAAGGTAAGGCCCAGACCCTTGGTGGTGCGGGTGATATAGGCATTGGTCGAGAAGAGCATCGTCTGCAGCCTGATGGTGCCGGTCGACGGGTCATAGGCATAGCTGCCGCTCAAGGGAATCCCCTTGACGCGGGCGGCAAACTGGTGGTCCTGGGTGAACTGGAACTGGGTGTTCTGTCCACTGATGCCCACCGAGTTATACACGGGCAGCAGTTTGTCCTTGCAGGTCTCGGCGGCAACAGCGCCACCGGCCTTGGCCAGCAGGTTCTCGCTCGTGAAGGCACAAGCGGGTTCGGTATAGTACCAGCTGCCGTACAGCTCGCTCTCCTGGATCTTGATGCTGCCGATGACCAGGCCCAGCAGGCCGTCGATGGTGTTCTGCGAGCCCAGGCCGCCCAGTACACCGCCCAGCACGCCACCCAGCACGTCGCCTAGGGTGCCGTTGCCCGACTCGTTGCCCGTGCCTGCGCCCATGCCCATATTCCCGAGCATCGAGCAACCCGTTCCCAACAGCAGTACCGCTGCCAGCAAAGTCGTGTAAATCTTCTTCATGATTGTCAGTATCTGGTTTTGTTAAATAATAATTGATATGGGTGGCAAATATAGTAAAAAGTAAACGTCTTGGCATAAAAATCACTCGTTTTTTTGTTTTTTGTTCAGTGAGTTTCCAAAAAATAAGGGTAAGTTGTGGCGGACTTGTACAATAATTAATAAATTTGCACCTCAATCAAATTTCAAGTTCAATCTATTAATCAACAGTAAAGCAAAATGAGAAAAACAATCTTGACCTTAATGATGCTGATGTGCTGTGGCATCGCAGCAGTGGCGATGCCCGCCAAGCCAGGCTGGCACACTATCAGTCAGAGTGACGGCACCACCTTGCAGGTGCGGGGTGCAGGCAATGCCTTCAACAGCGCCATCCTCACCCGTGACGGACTGACGGTGGCCCGTGGCAGTGACGGCGACTTCTACTACACCTCGTCGTTGACGGGCTTGACCGCCATGCGCGCCCATGAAGTGGGCCAGCGCACCCCGGCCGAGGAGGCTTTCATCGGTGCACAGCGCGGTAACCTGGTGATGTCCCGCAATCCCTACAAGATGAGGACGGGCAGTCACGGTAAGCTGGGTGTGGGCGGCAGTAATGCCGAGTCGGGCGTTCCCGCCTATGGGCAGCGCCGCATCCCCATCATCCTGGTGGAGTTTAAGGACAAGAAATTCGGCAACACCCGTCAGGACATCATCGATGCCATGCTCACGGGCGACTCGAGTGTGGGACAGTACTTCCGTGACCAGTCCAACGGGATTTACCAACCCGATTTTGAAGTCTTCGGTATCTACACGCTGAGCCAGAACCGTGTGTATTACGGTGGGCATCAGGGCGACAACAACGACAAGGGTTTGGGTTACATGGTGACCGAGGCGGTCCAGCTGGCGGCTGCCGACGGTGTCTCGTTCAAGCCCTACGATACCAACAATGACGACTACTGCGACGTGGTTATCGTTATCTATGCCGGCGTGGGCGAGGCTCAGGCCTATTATGAGCACCCCGAGGCCATCTGGCCCTGCAACTGGAACCTCGGCTCGGCTGCTTACTACGGCACGGGTGGCAACGGTGCTTTCCGTCCCAACAGCGGCGACCCGCTGGTTGACACGTTTGCCGTGTTCAACGAGCTGCATGGCAGCAATGACAATACCACGACCATCGACGGCATCGGCACCTTTGCCCACGAGTTCGGCCATTGCCTGGGCTTGCCCGACTTCTATGACACGGGCGACAGCGAGCACTACGGCATGGGCGACTGGGACATCATGTGCATGGGCTGCTACAACAACGATGGCTACACGCCTGCTGGCTATACGGCCTATGAGAAGAATTTCATGGGATGGATTGACTTTATCACCCCGCGTGCCGGCACCTATTACACGCTGCCCGTGTTCAACCAGAAGCAGGCTGCTACCGACAAGGCCGTGTGCATCACCAGCCCCCTGAACGAGAACGAATACTTCATCCTGGAGAACCGCAAGAAGCAGGGTTGGGACCGCTATGCGCCCGGCGAGGGAATCATGATTACCCATGTGACCTATAATGCCGACCGCTGGTGGGCCAACACCCCCAACAACGAGGATATCCAGCTGATGACCTTGATGAATGCCGACAATTCCTGGTCCTATTATGATGAGCATACCGACCTGTGGCCGCAGAACGGTAAGACGGAGTTTACCGACAATTCGACACCTGCCGCCCGACTCAACATGAAGGCCAACGGCGGCATCACGGGCAATGCCGGCTACCTGGGCCAACCCGTCACCGAGATGGTCATCAATGCCGACGGCACGGCCAGCTTCTGGTACATGAAGGGGGCCTCGACGACCCCGGTGGTGTCGGTTTCGACCGATGCCATCGACTTTGGCGGTGTAATGATGAACAATGCTGGAACCCGCATCCTCAAGGTGATTGGTGGCGCATTGGCAGGTGATGTGACGTTGACGGTCAACGATGCCAACGGGGTGTTCTCCGTTGAGCCTGCCGTGCTCAGTGCTGCCGATGTTGCCAATGGTGTGGACGTGAACGTCACGTTCGCGCCGGCTGCCATTACAGATTACAACGCGACGTTGACCATCAGCAGCAATGGCGCCGAGGATGTGGTGGTCAGCCTCACGGGCCACGGCCTGATTGAGGGCTATACCCCCGTGATGCAGCCTGCCGATGAGAGTGCCATCAACCTGACCAAATTCCGTGCCGACTGGACCGACCAGTCACCTGCCCAGAATGTGTCCAGCTACACCCTCGAGGTGATGCCCAAACCTGAGTTTGTACTGCTGGAAACGGCCGACTTCAGCGATGTGCCCGACGCCCTGACCGAGGACGGTCAGGGGCTGGCCGATATCTCGGGCAACTATGCCGACTACCTGCCCGACGGCTGGTCGGGAACCTCCTATCTGGGCGCTTACGGCAATGCGCTGATTCTCGCCTATGAGGGCACCCTGCGCTCACCGTTCTACAACCTCACGGGCTACAACAAGGTGACCGTGGTGGTCAAGGCACAAGCCTATTACTATGACAGCGCTGCCATCAGCGTGTCCACCAGCATGGGTTCGCAGGAGCTCGTCCTTGACGAGTCGATGCGTGAGTATACCGTGGTGCTCGACTGTGCTGACGGCGATGCCGTAACACTGACTTCGCTGGAGGACTATGCCAGCGTTCGCCAGGTGGTGATTTATGCCGGCGAGGAGGTGGCCAAGCTCCGTGCCACCGAACAGGGTGATGCCGTCTATCGACTGATTACGGGCATCACGGGCAAGTCCTACACTGTGACCGGCCTCGAGGCTGGCGGCACCTACATCTACAAAGTGAAGTCGCTGTTTGCCGACGGCACCGAGAGTCCCTGGAGCAACATCGAGGAGGTGACCTTGTTCGAGAACGGCCACGGATTCGCGTTGGGCGACGTGGACCATGACGGTGAGGTGGCAATCAACGATGTGAGTCTGCTCATCGATCAGCTGTTGGACAATGGCAGTGGCTGCTGCCCCATCTGCGCCGACATCGATGAGGACGGCGAGGTTTCCATTGCCGACGTGAGTCTGCTCGTCGACATGCTGCTTACCAACTAAGCTACCCAAGGCTTAAAGGCCGATACCGTTGTGCCAAAATCCTTGCCTGTAACGATGGCTCAGACCCTGCGGGGCTAATGCGAATTTCACGAATTATACTAATTAAATACAAATCTATGGTTTAGTCTTTTTCGTGAAATATGTCTCATTAGCGAAATTGGCTTCGCCGAGCTAAAGGTTCGCGTTAAAATACTTTCAAGGTCAACTGCTATTTCGTTCCTCGGGATTTTGGCACAGCGGCATTTAACTGCCGCCCGAAAACCGACAACTGAAAACTTTGTTGTACCTTTGCGGCACGACAATGATAAAAGGACGCTGGACATACTGGATGCTGACTGTCGCCGTGGGCCTGTTGCTCATGGCCTGCGCCAGCATCGGGTCGCCCGAGGGCGGACCGCGGGACTACACGCCGCCGCAGGTCACCAAGACCTCGCCGGCGCCCGGGACGGTCAACTTCAAGGGCCAGAAGGTGGAAATCTCCTTCGATGAGATTATCAACCTCAAGGACCAGCAGAAGAAGGTCATCATTTCGCCAGCCCCCAAGACGCAGCCCACCATCCGCACCGTGGGCCGCAAGGTCACCGTCGAGTTCCGTGAGCCCCTGGAGGAGAACACGACATACGTCATCGACTTCTCCAACGCCATCGAGGACAACAACGAGGGCAACCAGCTCGACGGCTATGCCTTTGCCTTCTCGACGGGCGATGAAATCGACACCCTGGCTGTATCGGGCATCGTGCTCAGGGCCAAGGACCTGGAGCCCATGCAGCACATCATCGTCGGTCTGCACAGCAACCTGGACGACACCGCTTTCACCCACCTGCCGCTGGAGCGCATCACCCGCACCAACGACCGCGGCAAGTTCACTATCCAGGGCCTCAAGCCGGGCAGTTACCATGTGTTCGCCGTCAATGATATGGACGGTGATTACCGCATGGCGCGCACCGAGGACATCGCCTTCCTCGACCGCATTGTTGTGCCGTCGACCGGTGAATATACTTCACAGGACACCGTGTTCACTTACGACCGCCGCGTCGACACCGTCGTGACGGCCACCCACACCCTGTTCCTGCCCAATGACCTGCTGTTGTGCATGTTCAACGAGGGCTACCGCTCGCATTACCTGAGGCAGACCAGCCGCCCCGCCGACAATAAGTTGCATGTGCTCTTGAGTGCCCCCTGCGACACGCTGCCCGTGATGCAGGTGCTGCGCCCTGCCGACCATGCTGCCGACTGGTGCCGCGTGGAGCGCAATCTGACCAACGACTCGCTTTTCTACTGGCTGACCGACTCGGCGATGATCAAGACCGATACCGTTATCGTGGCGATGACCTATCTGCGCACCGATACTGCCGAACAGCTGGTGCAGGTGACCGACACCGTGCGTTTCGGCTACCGCAAGTCGGGCGATCAGCTCAAGCAGGAGCAGAAGAAGGCCCATGAGCGTGAGGAGCGCGAGAAGCGCCTCGCACAGCTGATTGAGAAGCAGGAGAAGGCCGCTGCCCAGGGCAAGGAACTCAGCGAGGGCGAACTCGAGGAGCTCAAGGAACTGCAGCGCGTGGACCCCAACGAAATCCAGCACCTGAAGATGGACCTCGTGCGCAGCGGCACCATCGACGTGGGTGATTCGATATTGCTCAAGATGGAAGCCCCCATTGCCGCCATCGATCCCGGCGGCGTGCACCTCGAGGTGAAGCGCGACACCCTGTGGGTACCCCTCACGGGCAGCAACCTGCCATGGCTGCAGCCCGCCAACGACTGCAACCCGTTGCGCTACTGGATACCCCTTGACACCCGTCCCGACTCCATCTACCGCCTGACCATCGACAGTGCTGCCGTGACGTCGGTCTATGGCCTGGTCAATGAGCGCATGTCCAAGGAGTTGAAGGTGCGCAGCCTCGAGGAGTATGCCAACCTTTACTTCAATGTCAACGTCAAGGACAGTGCCTTTGTCGAGTTGCTGGGCTCCGGTGAGAAAGTCATGCGCACCGTGCCCGTCAACAATGGCACCTTTGAATTTACCAACGTGTCGCCCGGTACCTATTTCCTGCGCCTGACCATCGACGCCAACGGCAACGGCAAGTGGGACACCGGCAACTACCAGCAGCACCTGCAGCCCGAGGAGGTCTATTATTATCCAAAGAAACTGCGCCTGCGTGCCAACTGGGATATGGACGAGAACTGGAACATCTATCAGACAGCACTCGACCTGCAGAAACCCGAAGAAATCAGGCGCAACAAGCCCGAGGATCCCAAGAACAAGATCGAGAAAAAGCAGCCTAAGGCAGGCGAAGAAGACGAGGAAGAGGACGAGTTCAGCACCGGCATCTCCCCCAACACCTACACCGGCGACAAATACAACGACAACCGCAATCGTAACCGCAACCGTCGCCTCAACCGCTAACCCCTCCCTTTCCATCCCTCCCCATCGCCCCCCATTACTCCCCATTTTCCCCTCGTCCTCCCCAAGAAATCGCAATTTTTTGATTTTTTTTTGCCAAAATGCTTGTATATTAAAAAAAAGTGCTACCTTTGCACCGCTAAACGCAAAACGTCTAGCGCAAAACCACAAGCCCAGGTGGCGGAATTGGTAGACGCGCACGTTTCAGGTGCGTGTGCCGCGAGGTGTGCGGGTTCGAGTCCCGCCCTGGGCACCAACACGAAATCCCTGACAACCATCGGTTGCCGGGGATTTCTGTTTTCTGTATCTTTCTTAGAGGTTAACAACTGATAATCAACCTCTCCAACAGAGTACGTTATCAAACAATGAACCCCAGGAGTTCGCCAAAGAACTTCCGGGGTTCACGCTATAATATCGATATGTCTCTGGTGGCTTTAATGCTCGCCCAAGCGGCTGTCGCCTGCTTTGCGCACTTTCTTCAGCCACAGTGTGAACCAGATCATGGATACTACTGTCACAGTTGTTACCACCAGCGGGGCCGAATCGGGATCTCCAAAGGCGCTGGGCGAGGCCACCAGGAAGGAGGTGCACACCGACGTCATGAGCAGGGCGGGAAGCAGCGTGATGATGTAGGCCTTGTGGTTGCGGGCCAGATAGACGGTAATCATCCACAGCGTGAAGACCGACAGCGTCTGGTTGGACCACCCGAAGTATTGCCACAGTACGTTGAAGCCGTTGGGATTCTTCATTTGCCAGATGAGCAACAGCAACGACGCCACAAACAGCGGAATGCTGATGATCAAGCGGCGCACCATATTCTTCTGCTCAAAATGCAGTGCCTCGGCAATGATGAGTCGTGCACTGCGGAATGCCGTGTCGCCACTCGTAATGGGGGCTGCCACCACGCCCAGCACGGCCAATGTGCCGCCAACGAAGCCCAGCCAGCTGCTGCACACCCAGTGCACCAGTTGGGGAGGATTGAAGTACTGAATCAGGGTTTGGCCATCGGCCAGATGCACCTGAGCCATGAATTCGGCCACCTCCTCGGGGCTGACAACCTCTTTCCAGCCGCCATAGTAGAAGAAATAGGACGATACGGTGGCCCAGATGAGTGCCACGATACCCTCGGTAATCATCGCGCCGTAGAATACGGGCCTGGCGAGGCGCTCGCTCTTCAGGCAGCGCGCCATCAACGGGCTCTGAGTGGCATGGAAGCCACTGATGGCACCACAGGCGATGGTGATGAACATGCAGGGGAACAAGGGGTTCTTCTGCAGATAACCGGTGATGCCCAGGATGTCCTTGCCGTTATCGGTATGGGTTTGGGTCCATTGCGACATGTCGCCTATGTTCCACAGTTCGGGCAGGTGAGGCATCTTGATGATCAGACCCACCAGCAGTCCGGCTGCCATGACCAGCAGTGCAATGGCGAACAGGGGATAAATCCTGCCGATGATTTTGTCGATAGGCAGCAGCGTGGCGATGATGTAGTAGACGAAGATGATGACAATCCAGATGATGGTTGAGTCACTGCCTCCCCACATGTCCTGGAGAATCAAGGCGGGGCTATAGACAAACACGGCTCCCACCATCATCAGCAGGAACACGGTGAACACCAGCATCAAGTTGCGCGTGCCTTTACCCAGGTACTTGCCGATGAGCGTCGGCAGGCTGGCACCGTCGTGTCGCAGCGACAGCATGCCGCTCATGAAGTCGTGCACCGCACCGGCAAAGATGCAGCCCAGCACAATCCACAAGTAGGATGCGGGGCCGAACCACATGCCCATGATGGCACCGAAGATGGGGCCCGTGCCTGCAATGTTCAGGAACTGGATCATGAACACCTTCCACGTGGGCAAGGCCACATAGTCCACGCCGTCGGCCATGCGTATGGCGGGCGTCTCACGGTCATCAGGACGCATGATGCGCTCCACGATGGCTCCATATACCAGATAGCCCACCACCAGGGCCACAAGGCTAATAAAAAAACTGATCATCGTTTATTCTTATTTCTATAATATGCTGTTAATGATTATTTTTTTCCGTTAGGCTGGTCGCTGCCGGCTCACGACGACTTGACCTTGGGGAGTTCGATGCCGAAGGTCGTGCCCTTGCCCAACTCCGACTCCTTGATGTAGATCTGGCCGTTGTGGTACTCCTCGATGATGCGCTTGACCAGCGTCAGTCCCAGGCCCCAGCCGCGCTTCTTGGTAGTGAAACCGGGATTGAAGACGTTCTTGAAGTTCTTGCGGGCGATGCCCTTGCCGGTGTCCTTGACCAGGATGACGGCATTGTTGGGGCTGTCCTCGACGGTGATATCCAGACGCCCCTCGCCGTCCATGGCATCGACGGCGTTTTTGGTCAGGTTTTCCATCACCCAGGCAAATAGCGTCTGGCTCAGCATCACGCCGTTGTTGGTCTGGTCGTTGGTGTGGATGTAGAGGCTGACGCGCTTGGGGATGCGGGCACGCATGTATTCCAGGCTGTTGACCACGGCCTCGTTGATGGGGGTGAGTTCCTTGTCAGGCATGGAGCCGATTTTGGAGAAGCGGTCGGCGATGGTCGACAGACGTTTGACATCCTTGTCCATATCGGTGACGATGCTCTTGTCCACGCCCATCGAGTCGAGCAGTTGCGTCCATGCCATCAGCGACGAGATGGGCGTGCCCAGCTGGTGAGCGGTCTCCTTCGACAGTCCCACCCACACCTTGTTCTGCTCGGCGCGCTTGATGCTCATCAGCGCAAAGTAGGCGATGGCAAAAAACAGGATGAGCACGGCCAACTGGATGTAGGGGAAGTAGGACAGGCGGCGCAGCAGCGTCGAGTCCTCGTAGTAGAGGTATTGCGTGGTTGCCTCGTCAATCTTGATGTCGATTTTGTTCTCGGTGTTCTTGAGGTGGCGGAGTTTCTTGTTCAGGTACTCCATGTTGGCCGGCGAGATTTCAAACGACAGGCTGTCCTCGGTCTCGGGCAGGCGGAAGTTGCGGTGCTGCAGGATGTTGTCCTGGTCATCGACGAGCAGCACGGGGATGTTGTGATTGGCCTCGATGATGTGCAGCAGGAACCCCACGTCGGTAGTGCCGATGGGATTCCCCTCGCTGTCGATATCGTTGCCGCTGCCCATGGTCGCCAGTTCCCGCGTGGCGTCGGCCCAGATTTCCATGCGTTCACGCTCCTGCTCGGCCAGGTCCTTGACCAGGTTGTTGGAGATGTACAGGAACAGGGCCACGAGCACCAGCGAGATGGCGAGGAACACCACCTTCCAGATGCGTCGGGAGTCATATATGTTGCGAAGGTTTGCCATGCAGCTGTGGTCAATTGTCGTTAACGACGGGCAAAGGTATAAAAAAGTTTTCAGTTGTCGCTTGCCTGCTATCAGTTTTTCCTAACTCCTAACCCCTAACTCCTAACTTCTAACTCTCTCTCAATCCAGCGGGCCACGCTGTCCTCGGTGTTGGGGGCTATGACCTCGCTGGCGATGGCCTTGACCTCGTCAAAGGCATTGCCCACGGCCACACTGTGGTCGGCCGCCTGCATCATGGCGATATCGTTGCGGTTGTCGCCGAACACCACGACACGCTCGGCGCCCACCTCACGGGCTGCCTCGCGAATGGCGCCCGCCTTGCTGGTACCGGCGGTGTAGATCTCCAGGTAGCCGTCGCTCGGGTCAAAGTTGTCGTGATAGACCATCACCGAGCAGGTGGGGACGGTGGCGCGCAGGTCTTCGGCAATGGCCTTGAGCACTGCATACTTGTTGAGCGAGAAGATGAGCAGGGCCTCGTCGTCGCTGTGGCGGTAGTCGTGGTCATCGAGCAGGAACCGCTTGAGTGGCAGGTGCTGGCGTTCGGCCACAAAGCGCTCCTCTTGGGGTGACAGCGGTCCGTAGTGGTGGGTGAAAAGCATGCTGCTGCCGTGGCGGCGGTAGATGAAGGGGTGGGCTCCGTGGCGGGCAAACACGTCGGCAACGGCATCCACCGTCGCGCTTGCGATGCCGCGCGTGTGCTCATAGCAGCCTGTGACGGGGTTCCACATGGCCGAGCCGCCGATGACGATGAACGGCAACTGGGCCTGAACCTCGCTCATCAGCGGCACCACGGTTGCCGGTGTGCGCGCCGTAGCCACAGTGAACAGTCCGCCCAACTCGCCGATGACACGGTTGAGCGTAGCCACCGTCACGGCCGACAGCCGTGAGTCCTCGCCCAGCAGTGTCCCGTCCAGGTCGCTCACATACAACGTCTTGTTTGTGTTCATAACGGCTGCAAAAGTACTTCTTTTTACCCTAACAACTGTGTTGCTGACGATTAATTTCTTTTTTAAAGCCTGATTTTGATGCTGTTTTGGACGATAATGATTAAATTTGCCTTCGACAACAGATAGTAATTATTTAAACGAAGAGAACGATGAAAAAGACGATGCCTGTAGATGGAAAATTTGAGTTGATGACCTTGCCCTATGCGCCCGACGCGCTCGAGCCTGTCATCAGTGCCGACACGCTGGGTTTTCACCACGGCAAGCACCTGGCGGCCTATGTAAACAACCTGAATGCTGCCCTGCCCGGCAGTGGTCTCGAGGGTATGCCGCTCGAGGAGGTCGTGTTGAATGCCAAGGGTGGTGTGTTGAACAATGCGGGCCAGATCCTGAACCACAACCTGTATTTCTCGCAGTTCAGGGCCCCCAAGGCTGACAATGCCCCCACGGGACGCCTGGCCGAGGCTATCGATGCGGAATTTGGCTCGTTTGAGGCCTTCAAGGAGGCTTTTGCCAAGGCAGGGGCTACCTTGTTCGGTTCGGGCTGGGCATGGCTCAGCGTTGACCTTACTGGCAAACTGGTCATCACCCAGGAGCCCAATGCCTCCAACCCCATCCGTGCCGGCCTGTGCCCGCTGCTGACGATGGATGTGTGGGAGCATGCCTATTACCTCGACTACCAGAACCGCCGTCCCGACCACTTGGCTGCCCTGTGGCAGATTATCGACTGGGACGTGGTGGCAGAACGCTACGAAATAGGTTTGGCAAGTTAACAACTTGCTCACTGGTCGATGGATAAAGAGAAAATGCGGGCCCTTGTTGCGGCATTGGTCGTCCTGTTGCTGGCAGGAAGTGCCCATGGCAAGGACAAGGTGAACTGGAACTGGCAGCACGCGGTGCTGGCGGCCATTGACTCGTTTCCCGAGCACGGCGGTTACTACACGGGCAGTCGGCCCAACGACCTCTTCCCCAAGACGACGTGGCGCGGCCTGCATGAGGCTTTCCAGATGTCGGCCACCGACGAGCGTCCGACGTTCGACCCGATGCTGGCGCAGCCGTCGTTCTGCTCCAGCGCGACCTACGGTGTGCTCATCAAGGCCTTGCTCATCTGGGACACCCGGCACAAGATTCAGCGCGACGCCTGGCGTAACATGAAACCCCGCGTGGGCATCGCCGACCAATTCAACCCCGATGGAGTAGGGCAGGACGATGGCGTGGGCTTTTGGGGACGTGCCAACGCCAACGGTCCCGGCCTGGGAGTGCTGGTGCATGAACTGGGCGCGGGCTACAGTTTCACTGCCTATCGCGGCGCCAAGAGCGAGCGCAACCGCGAGATGCCCGACGAGCGCTACCTTACCGATGCCGAGTGGTGTGCCCTCGACATCTGGCAGCGCGCCGTGCCTGGCGACCTGATGAAAATCTTTTGGAACCGCAACGAGAGCCGCGGCAGCGACAGCGGTGCCATCATCGGCTGCAACGATGACCGTGATGCCGACCAGGAGGCGGGTCACAGCGTCATCTTCATGGGCTGCCTGGGCGACACCGTCACCTATTGGTCCAGCAACGGCCCCGGTCCTCATCCCGAACAGATGGGCTACAGCATGGGCCGCTGCCACAAGACCGCCATCCAGCGCGTGGTCTTCACCCGCATCACGCGGCCTGAGCGCTTCAACAACGCGCGAAAAATGGCGCCGACCGATGTCAACGCCTATCTCAGTGACCTCAACGGCCGTCGTCACAGCACCACCGCCGAGATGCTCCGTCAGCTAGGAAGCCGGTGATAGTTAGGAGTTAGGAGTTAGGGGTTAGGAGTTAGGGGTTAGGAGTTAGGGGTTAGGAGTTAGTGCGCGGATGCCAACTCCTCACTTCTCACCTCTAACTCCTAACTAGAAAATAAAACTATTCGTTGATGTGGACTTTGCCGCTGCCGGCGATGTCCTCGTTGTGGCTGGCCACCTTGCCGCGCAAGATGATGTCACCCGAGCCGGCGATTTCGCTCTTGACGTTCTCCACATTCAGGTTGTTGAGGGTGATATTGCCCGAGCCGGCAATCTCATTGTTGACGTCTTTGCAGGTCAGTCCGGCGATGTCGATGTCACCCGAGCCGGCAATCTCGTTGGTGACCTTGTTGGCTTGAACGATGCCCAGGGTGATGTCGCCCGAGCCGGCAATCTCGTTACCCAGGTCCTTGCAGGTCAGTTTGCCCAGCGTGATTTCGCCCGAACCAGCCACTTCAAGGCGGAGGTCATTGAAGTCCAGTGCCTTGGGAGCGGTTAATTTGCCCGAGCCTGCGATGCTGAGGCAATCAACGACCGGTGCGGTCACAAACACCTGCAGCCCGTCGAACGTGCCGCTCGGCTCATTCCTGCGCTGGTCGATGACGAGGCTATTACCCTCTACGTAGATGGTCATCTTGCTCAGTTGCTCGGTTGTGCCCTTGACAAGCACGGTGTAGCCCTCACCCTGATTGTAAATGACGTTGAAGGGGCCTGCCACACCCACCTCGTCAAACCTGTTCATCGACGTCGGCTGGTCCACCTGATGCACCTGGGTGGGCGTATTATTCTCGTGGTTGCCGAATCCAAAACCCTTGTCACCAATCCTCACGTTGCATGACGTCATCGTCATGACTACCAGAGCCACGAGGCTCATCAACATAATCTTGTTCATTGCTGTATTCATTTTTCGTTTTTATTGATGTTCGTTCATACCTTAGACGCATGACGCGGCAAAAAAGTTTCAGAATTGCCCAAAAAAAATCGCCCAGAGGCGACTTTTTTTATTTCTTGGGCAGTGTCCGCACCGGGAAGTTGAAATAGGTGTCGGGGAAAGGCTCGTTCTTCAGCGTGAAGTGCCACCACTCGTTGTCCAGCGGCTTGAAGCCGTGGCGCAGCATGGCCGAGCGCAGCACCATGCGGTTGTAGAACTGCTCGCTGGTGAAGGTGGGCACCGTCTGCTCAAATTCCAGCGTCTCGGGGTTGCCGCCGCCATAGTCGGGATGGCTCTCGATGCCGAACCAGTCAAACGTGCCGCCCATGTCAACCTCCTTGCCGGTCTTCATGTCAACGATGGTCAGGTCCACCGTCGAGCCTCGCGAGTGGCCGCTCTTGGTGGCGACATATTCGCCGTCAAAGACTTCCTTTTTGGTTAAGCGGGGATAGAAATAGGCCTTGGTCACCGTGTCGGCCAGGTCCTGCGACCAGCGCATGAAGTGGTCCACGCCGCGCTGCGGGCGATAGGCATCGTAGATCTTCAGGCAATAGCCATGGCGCTTCAGGTCGTCGCTCACGGCACGCAGGCTGTCGGCGGCCTGGCGCGTCATCAGGGCCACCGGCTCCTCATAGCCGTCGATGCGGGCGCCCACAAAGTTGTAGGTGCTGAAGTAACGGACTTCCAGAATCGCGTCAGGCACTACATCGGTGATGTTGACAAATTGGCTTGAATCCATCGTCGGATCCATGACCTGTGCCGCATTTTGGGCACTTTTGCAGCCCGTCAACAGGCTTGCTGCCATCAGCAGGCACAATGCGAGCAAGAAATTATACTTTTTCATCTGATTCATTTTTAATTCTTTGTCACGGCAAAAGTAAGCATTTTTTTTAAGTATTTATTGTTCTAGTCCAATTATCGTTGCCATCGTTGCCCGAATAACCCATTCCACTCACATCAACCACGCCAAGCAACAGCAAATTTTAAAAAACAAGAAATACAACAAATACAATTAACCGATTTACAGCAAGATTGTATTTCTTGTACTTCTTGTTTTCTATTTTAAAAAAGTTGTTTTTAAAAACCTTAGCGTCTTAGCGTGAGGCCAAAAGAGCGTCCACGCCAAGGCGAGGCCCTACAGCGCGTCAGCTAATTTGATTAATTCGTTTAATTCGTAGGCCGAATCAACGTGCGGCTGCCATCCCAATAATCCGTCTAATCCGCCGACCATAAGTGTAGCGCGTCAGCCAATTTGATTAATTCGATTAATTCGTAGGCCGAATCAACGTGCGGCTGCAGAAAAATCATTACTTTTGCCAATTGATAACCATCGCATGGCATCATGAACAAGAGCGAGAAACAGATTTCACAGGCCGCCGAGCGATTTGCTAAACGCTGGGAGGGAAAAGGCTACGAGAAGGGCGAGAGTCAGCTCTTCTGGACCGAATTGCTGACCGAGGTGTATGGGGTAGAAAACCCTTCGACAGTCATTTCCTTTGAGGACAAGGTGCAACTCGACCACACGTCGTTTATCGATGGCTACATCGACCACACCCACACCATGATTGAGCAGAAGTCGCTGGGCAAGGACCTGCGGGCACCCATCAAGCAGAGCGATGGCACGTCGCTCACGCCCTTCCGTCAGGCGCAACGCTACAGTGCCGCTCTGCCCTATAGCAAGCGCCCCCGCTGGATTGTGACCTGCAATTTCTCGACGTTTCTCGTCTATGACATGGAAAACCCCAACGATGAGCCGTTTGAAATACGTCTTGCCGATTTGGGCAAAGAGCATTACCGCCTGCGCTTCCTCGTTGAGACGGGCGCCCAGCACCTGGAGCGCGAGATGCAGGTGTCGATGCAGGCCGGTGCCATTGTGGGCAAACTCTATGACGCCCTGCTCAAGGAATACAAGGACCCCACCAATCCCGAGTCGCTGCGCTCGTTGAACGTGCTGTGCGTGAGGCTCGTGTTCTGCCTCTACAGCGAGGATGCCGGCATCTTTGGCAAGCACGACATGTTCCATGACTACCTGGTGCGCTACGACACGATGGATATGCGCAACGCCCTCGTCCGCCTGTTCCAGGTGCTCAACACCCCGCTCGACGAGCGTGACCCCTACCTGCAGGATGACCTCGCCGCTTTCCCCTTTGCCAGCGGTGGCCTGTTTGAGGGTGACATCGAGATTCCCCGCATGAACGAGGAAATCCGTGACCTGCTGTTGCGCCATGCCTCGCTCGACTTTGACTGGAGCCAGATTTCGCCCACCATCTTCGGCGCCGTGTTCGAGAGCACCCTCAACCCCGAGACGCGCCGCAGCAGCGGCATGCACTACACCAGCGTCGAGAACATCC
>JAEEGJ010007888.1_pt1 | contig 29896 bp, 21 predicted proteins | sample 8958761 | NCBI WGS metagenome assembly JAEEGJ01 (sample SAMN16246546, study PRJNA631951) | gut metagenome | biome: gut microbiome; feature: rumen; material: RS-attached | host: Bos | place: Iran: Karaj | collected 2018-10
GGCTTGCCCGCGGCATCTCCGCGATAAACCTCAGTGTCGTGCGGAAAATCCTCGTCTCCTGGGTCGTAACGCTCCCGGCTGGCGCGGTGTTCGCGGTGCTCTTCTACTTCCTCATGGCGCAGATCTTCTGCTGAGGATCTGCCTGAGGGCGCGCCGCTTGAATCCAGTCTCACGAAAGGAGAACTGCAATGAGCGATCTCGGCATGCTGACAGCTGAGCTGATGCAGGATACCCTCTTCAGGGAAGAGTACGAAAGGCTACAAAGCGAACGCAGTCTCGTGGACTCCGTCATCGCCGCGAGGGAAAAGGCGGGGCTCACGAGTGAGGAGCTCGCCCGGAGGGCCGGAGTCAGCCTCTCTGCGGTAAAGAGCCTTGAGGAGAGCGGCAGGCTCCCGGGTATCGCGAAGCTCAGGCGCATCGCGGACGCGCTTAACCTCAATTTCAGGATCACCCTTCAGGAGAGGGCCGCGTAAGGAAGCCATGAACACAGAAAGGTACCGGAATTCAGGAACAATCACCATGATCGCAGCACTGCCCGGAAGGGAGAAGCTCTGGCAGGCGCTTTCAGGAGCTGCCGTCTTCCTAGCTATATCCGCCCTCCTCTTTTTCCGCAACACCCAGATTTTCCTCGCTCCGGAGCCCTGGGCTGAGGATATGGCAGTATTCCTCAGGGACGAGTACGAAAGAGGATTTCCCGATACTGCCTTCGCCCTATACGCCGGGTACATCCACCTTCTCCCGAGGCTAATCGCCTGGCTCTCGCTGAAGGCGGGCCTTGGGAACGCGATGTTCGTGATGAACTGGTCGGTGCTCCTCATCAAGTGCGTGATCTGCCTCCTCATCCTCCGCTCAAGGGAAATCCCCTCCTCTCTCATGAGGCTTGCCATCGCAGGCTACCTCATCCTGATCCCGTTCGTGAATGAAATCTACAATAACGTAACGAACCTCCAGTGGTGGCTCATCCCGCTCATGGCGCTCTTAATTCTGAGGCGCGACGGGTCTCTCAGGGCGCTTCTCACTGACGCCGTTATCCTCCTCCTTACGGGGCTCACCGGAGTCAACTCCGTGATCTTCGCCATTCCCTGCGCGTATCTCCTCATAAAGGACCGCACAATGGGGAGCGTCGTCAGGAACTCCGTCGTCATCATCTGCGCCCTGGTGCAGTTCTATTTTCTCTGCGCCTCCGGAAGGAGCGGTGACGGGAGCCTGGTATTTGAAGGTGGCCTTTCAGATCTCATCTGCATATTCGTCGGGAGAGTGGTGTTCCATACGCTCTTCAAGTCTGACGTGAGCCTTGTGGTGGGCATCCCGGTGCTTGCCCTCTTCGCTGGCATGCTAGCGCTTAACCTCCGCCGTTACGGGAATCTCCGCGAGGTCAGGTTCATCACTCTCTTCGCGGCCGTATACGCCGCTGTCATCCTCTACAACCTCCTGAAGAGCGAAAGGGATCCGGAGGTCCTCCTCACCGGGTTCTCAGGCGAGAGATATTTTGTGTTCCTGAGGATCTGCGCCTTCGCCCTCCTCATCTCGACGCTTGACATCATTCTGAAAACACCGCGCCTACAGGAAAACCGCGGAAAGATCATGGCGGTCATCTTCCTGCTGCTCGCAGTCGTTCTCGTGAGGCGCTATCCGGTGAGCTTCCCCTCGGGCTCCGGGTATTCTGCGGACATTGAGAGGTTTGAGGCAGTAAAGCCCGGAGAGGGCGTAACCATTCACTTCCCGCCTGACTGGAACTGCGCTCTGGTGAAGAAATAATCCGCGCGTGCGATAATCAGAAAACAGAAAGGGAAAAGGAGGAGGTGCCATGGAAGAGCCGCTTGATGAAGTCAGTGTTCCCGCGGAGCATGTCTCTGACACTCCTCTCCCCCTCTTTGGCATCAGCGTGCAGGCCGGGCTCCCGACTCCCGCGGAGCCCACGGTGCCGCAGGGCGAGGACGTCGAGAGCATGCTCATCGGAAAGCCCGAGTCCACCTTCTTCATCCGCATGAAGGGAGACGCGCTCCGGGACTACGGAGTCTTCGACGGGGACATCCTCGTTACGGACCGCTCGCTTGCCGCGGGGAACGGCGACCTCGCGGTGATAAAGACTCCGCACGGGCTCTTCGCGCGCGCCATCTCCGTGCTTGAAGGCAGAATATCGTTCATCCCGGAGCAGGGGCTCCCCATGAGCGGGAAAGCCATGCTCTTTGGCGTCATAACAGGAGTCGTAAGGCCGCTCCGTAACGGAACTAAAGCCTGAGTACCGCTAGGAAAAGAGTAGCTGCAGAGCGCCTGAATCCAGGAAAGGCGCCTGTTCTGGCCAATTTTCAGGCACTGCAACACAGAGAGGAGGATTTCCCATGGCAGACGGATCTTCACGCAGGCACAAGGAGGGCAACCCTGTCGTCGCGATCTGCTACGACTTCGACAAGACGCTCTCTCCCGATGACATGCAGGCGCAGGGCTTCATACAGAAGGTAGGCTACAACGTCGGGGAGTTCTGGGAGGAGTCCAACCGGCTCGCGCGGGAGAACGGCATGGACAGCAACCTTGCCTGGATGTACCTCATGATCACGAAGGCCGTCGGGAAGACTCCGATGACCAAGGAGAGCCTCAGGGAGTACGGCTCCAAGGTGAGGCTCTTCCCCGGGGTGAGGCACTGGTTCCGGAGGATAAGGGAGTTCGGGCTTAAAAACAATGTCATAGTCGAGCACTACATCATCTCCTCCGGGCTCCGCGAGATGATCGAGGGAACGCCGGTCGGCGGCGAGTTCACAAGGATTTACGCAAGCTCCTTTTACTTTGATGAGAACAATATTGCTAGATGGCCGGCGCAGGCCATCAACTACACCGGGAAGACCCAGTTCCTCTTCAGGATTGAGAAGGGAGTGCTCGATGTCAATGATCCTGGAGTGAATGACAGCTTCCCGCCTGAGAGGATCAGAGTTCCGTTCCGCAACATGATCTACATCGGAGACAGCGACACCGATATCCCCTGCATGAAGCTCGTGAACACCAACGGCGGGCACTCCATCGGTGTCTACGACGCGACAACGCAGGACAAGACCAAGGTCTGGAAAATGATGCGGGAGAATCGGATCCGCTACTTTGCCCCGGCCGACTACAACAACGGATCGGATCTGGACGCCCTGGTTAAGGACATCATAAAGAGAACCGCCATGAACGAGAGGCTTGAGGAGCGGCACATCAGGGATCTCGCGGAGCAGCAGAGGAACGATCCTTAAGGACCTTCGCGCAGCTCACATCGCAAAAGCATCATCACCACCATAGGCGGAACTGCTCCTCTGCTCCCGCCTGGACCGCAGTCTCAGAGCTCTGAAATTTCCCGGACATGGCCTGTATTGCCAGTGAGCGGAATTCCCTGAAGGATGTTGTCATCTTTCCTCAAACGATCCATAATGGCATGCTGAACGGCTTCGATGTCCAGCCTGGACTCTGCCTGTTCCAAAACAGACTTCTGACTCCACCCTGAATGACTGCCGTCATCTTTGTGTTTTGTGAAGGTCTCAAATGAAGAGCCTGTTCTTATTTTCCTGTGTACTTTCTGCTGCAATTGCATTCTCCGGCGCCTCAGCGTACGCCAATCCGTTCTATGACCACAGCGACAGCTACTATGACGATGGTCTTGACCAAGGCTACAACGGAGAATGTGACAGCTATGACGATTCAGGTGATTGCGACAATGATGATGATAATTTCCAGGATTTGTTGGATCCGGATGACGACTGGCCGGACCGCTGGCAGTAACACCGGAATCCCGGAATAAGGAAGTAGTGCCGGAGTTCGTCCGTCACCATATAAAAAGGCGGATCCCATCAGGAATGCCCTTGGGCATCCGCTGATGAAACCCGCCTTCTCACTGAGGATTGAACTCAGAGCCTTACCAGCTGCCGAAGGTGCTGCGCTTCTTCCTGGGGCTCGGGAGGTAGACGAAGATGACGCCCAGGATGAAGCCGATGATGACCATGCCGGCGCCCTTCATGAACCACTGCTGCTTCTCGATGGTCTCAATGTTCTCGGACTTCTCCTTGAGCTCGGCGTTGTCCTCAGTGAGCTCCTGAAGCTTTTCCTGCCCTTCCTTCAGGGACTTCTCAAGGTTGGAGGACCTCTCAGTGAGTGCTGAGAGCTCGGCGGTCTTCTTCTTGAGCTCCCTCACTGACTCGCTGTCGACATTCTCGAGCCTGTACCTGAGGTCCTTGTTCTCCTGCTCGAGCCTCTCAATCTTCACCGGAGCGCTCTCGGTGCTCTGCAGCTCCTCAGTGAGGATCCAGACATCGCGTCCCTTACGGTCGATGATCTCGGAGTACTTCCCGTTGCTCCCCTTGTAAATGACCTTATCACCTGAGTTTACCGATCCAGCGATCTTGTAGTTGTTCCCCGGGCCGGTCCTCACATAGGTGTAGAGCCTGTCGGAGACGTACCTGACATTGCCGGCTGCGGCCTTGGGCTCATTCTCAGCGGCAGGCTTCTCAGCGGCCTTTTCTGCGACAGCCTTCGGCTCAGCGGGCTTCTCTGCTTTCGGTGCTGCGCTCTCCGGAGCGGGCTTTGCGGCAGGGGCAGGCTTCGGAGCCTCCGCGGACTCTGCCTTCTGAGGCTGAGGAGCGGGCTTTTGCTGCGGCGCGGCGGTGTCCTTCTTCGGAGCCGGAGCGTGCTTTTGGGCAGGAGCTGGCTTCGGCGCGGGCTTCGCGCTCTCATCCTTCCTCACGCTGGGAGCGGCAGTCTCCTTTCTGCTCTCCTCTGCCTTCTCCTGCTTTTTAAGCTCGTTGCCGTTCTTTGCCTTCCAGACATCGGCAGGCTGCGGCTTCCTCTTCTGGCTGTCGCGCTTTTGCACCTCGGAGAAGGGAACGACTACTCCGGCCCTCGATGATGATGCGGCAGGCGCGCTCTCTGAGTCAATTGCCCAGGCAGCCGGGAACGCGAGTCCCGCGATTAGGGCGCCTATAGGCGCCAGCAGAAACTTCTTCAATTTCATCTCCGTTTTCTTATTATCTGTTCCAGTCTGTAAGGGACCTCACCGAGAATACCGTTCCCCTCATGTTGAACACCGCCCCGTCAGGCGTGATTGAGGTGAGGACCATGCCCGGCATGAAGGTGTCGCCCTCCGAGAGCTGCCGGCCGTTAAGCTTGATGAACCGCTTCGCGGGATCGCTCGAGTAGACATGCGAGGTATAGGTGAAGGCAGGGATCTGGCTCAGCATGGTAACCGGGAGGTCGGTAATCGGGCGCACTCCGCTGATGCTGTCGGCCTGCCCCTGGGACAGGGATCCGCTCTCAGAGGGCGAGGCTGAGCCGCTGTCGGCTCGGGAAATGAGCCCCTCCTCCTCGGCAGCCTTTCTGACTCTCTCGCGGAGGGACTGGTCAACGCCTGACGAGGCAGAGGAGCTGCTGTCATCAAACCTCGCGACGCTGCCGCCCTGCCTCTCCGGGAACGGGAATGGGAGGAGCTTCTCGTCAGGCTCAGCGACAAAGGTGTACTCGGCCTTCGGGAGCTCCGCGTGGACGGTCTTCCTGACCGTTACCTCCTCCGGGCCCAGGTACCAGCTCCTTATAAAGGAGAACCCGGCGCTCCCGGCGAAGCCCAGGGCGAGCGAGAGCACGAAAGAGAAGCAGATGAGGAGAATTCTATAGGCCATTCTGAGCCTCCGTAAGATGGGGCATGTTGGCGCCGCCCGCGGCGTTGAGGAGGAGTATGGTCATGAGGTCAATCTTCCCGTCAGCGGGGAGGTCCCTTGTCTGCTGGAAGCTCCTTATAAGCTCCCTGACGCGCTGCGAGAGCTTCTTGTCGCCGAACTCCGCGATGTTGAGTGCGCGGGAGAGCGACTTCCTGAGCCAGACCACGCACTCAGGCTTGCAGTCGGCGGGCGCCACGCTCTCCTGCCCGTCGCTCCCCGGGACGCTCCGGTAAAGGAGCGTGTACTCCCCTGACCAGACCTTCTGGAGGTACGACATGTCGACGAGGAACCGGTCGCCGTTCACGATGAGCTCCGCCTTCCCCTCAGGAGTAACGGCGCTTACCGCCGCGTAGAACTCGCTCCGGAGCTTTGGATCATAGAGCCTCGCGGAGACCGGGTGCTGCAGGCGGATCATGTCCCTGAGGCTCCCGCTCATGTAGGCGCAGGCGAGCCCCGCGTAGGAGGCGTCAGCGCAGGTGAGGCTCTGCCCGCCGCTGCTGTAGCCCCAGACCCGGTAGAGGTCGTTTATGGAGGAGAGCTCCGAGACGGCCTGGCGGGTGTCCTGCGCGTAGAGCTTCTTGTCATCCTCGATCTTCTGGATTTGCTTCTCGTCAGTAACCTTCTCGGTAAGGACGGTCTTCACCACGGGGCGCTTGAACCAGCCGTAGTGCGCCTGAGCGGGAGAGTAGAGCGCGACGCCGAGGGCGAATCCCGCGCAGGAGACCGCGAGCGCGATGGCCTTGAAGAGGCCCTTCACGCGCCTTGAGTCAAGGCCTAAAATCTCGCGGGAGGCCATCGCGACGATGCCGCGGGTGATGTTCGGGCGGCGGAGCTCCGCGGCGACAGTAAGCGAGCGGTCCGCGAGGAGGTTGATGAGGCGCGGCACGCCGCCCGTCTCGCGGTAAATACGCTTTACAGCGCTCTGCGCGAAGACAGGCTGTATGACGCCCGCGACCTGCATGCGGTAGCGGAGGTAGGCGTCGACGTCGTTGCGCGTCAGCGGCATCAGATGGTAGCGGGCCGTAACGCGCTGCGCGAGCTGCCGGAGCTCGTTCGACTCCAGGCGCTGCTGCAGCTCGGGCTGCCCGATGAGGACAACCTGCAGGTACTTGGCGCTGTCGGTCTCGAGGTTCGTGAGGAGGCGGAGCTGCTCAAGGGACTCAAAGGGAAGGAGCTGCGCCTCGTCGAACATCACGATGCTCTTCTTCCCTATCTTGAAGTTCTCCTCGAGATGGGTCTTGATGAGATCAAAGAGCTCCTTGATGGAGGCGCTGGGCTCGGTCTTGATGTGGAAGCCCCCGCAGATCTCCGCGAGTAGCTGCTGCGGCTCGAGCCTCGTGTTGTAGATCATCACGAAGTCGGTGTCCGGGGCCAGGACATGCATGAGGCGGCGCGAGACCGTGGTCTTTCCGGTGCCGACCTCGCCCGTGAGGATGACGAAGCTCCCGCCCTCGGTGATGCCCTTCAGGAGATGGCGGAACGCTTCTATATGGCCCTTGCTCATATAGAAATACTGGGGGTCCGGGGAAATGGAGAAGGGATTCTCCTTGAGACCGAAAAATTCGTTATACATCGCGCCGCCGTACAGTTCACATCTTCAGTTGCGAGAACAATGCTTTATCAAGGCATTATCCGGGCATTATTCTTTCAATTTTACTTTATTCATCTGTTTTCTTCAGAAAATCCTGCAGAGCCGGATCTGAAAAATGCCTTATGGGACACAGAATTGCAGCAGCTTAACTGGCGCTGCATCCTGCAGTCTGCAGCGCATCATGAAAAAACCGCCATAAGACCGCATTACGGGCAGCAAAGGCGAAGATCAGATGCCCTGCTACCAGGCCATTCAGAACCGGCATTCCGGGACTGCTGACACCGCATTTCTATTTACCTGCTTCCAAGGAGATTCAGCGCATCGGCGCTCCCATGCTCTGCTGCCTTGCGGTACCATTCCAGAGCCTCTGATTTATTCTGTGACATGCCGATGCCGTCATCGCGCATCCTGCCAAGACGGTACATCGCATCAGCATTCCCCAGGGCTGCTGACTTGCGGTACCATTCCGCTGCCTTATGGTAGTCAAGGACTGCGTCAAGCCCCTCCTCATACATCCTGCCAAGGCTGTACAGCGCGGCAGCATCCAAATGTCCGGCCTTGTAGTAGACTGAAATCGGCGGCTCATCAAGCCGTTTTTTGGCCTCCATGTGCCCCTGTCTGGCAGCCTCAGATAACCACCTCGCGGCCTCAGCATAATCCCTTGGATAATTGTTCCCGCTCTGCAGCATGCAGCCAAGCTGGAACTGAGCTTCCGCATGCCCGCGCTCTGCAGCCTTGCGGTAGCATTCCACTGCTTGCTCAGCTCGCCGGAACACTACAGGAGTCCCTATCCTGAACATCTCGCCAAGAATAAACTGCGCGACAGCGTCTGTGCTCTGCTGCAGCTTATTAACGAACTCAATCAGAAGCCTCTTTTCTTGATCGGGAAGATCATAATCGCGGGCGAGCCTGCTGAACCATTTCCATGCCTCAGCATAATCAGGATCCACGCCCAGACCTTCAGCATATATCCGTCCAAGGCAAAACGCTGCTTCAGCATCTCCCTGCCCAGCAGCCATGAGATACCATTTGCGCGCCTCGGCGTAGTCGCACGCGATATCCCTGCAGCCCTCACTCATGAACATCTCGCCAAGCTTGAGCTGGGCTGCCTTGCTGCCCTGCATGGCGGCCATGCGGTACCATTTGACTGACTCGACCAATTTTGAACGTTTATAGCACTTTTCCCCCAGCTTCAGCTGGGCCTCCGCACTGCCATTGTCCGCAGCCATATGCAAAAATCTGTCAGATTCTTCTAGAGAATGATGCCTGAAGTGCCAGTCATCACCTATGTACAGCTCAGCCAGCCTAAACTGGGCATCAGCATCATTCTGCCTGATGGCCTTGAAATACAGCTCGAAGATGGGATCCTTGAGCGTTTCTTTTGCGGTCCATGAACCACCTGCAGCCGCCTTGCTGTACCAGATGAAAGCCTCGGCATAATCACGGCTGACAATCTGCCCATCCTCGTACACCTTGCCAAGGGCTCCCTGAGCCGCTGAATCACCGAGATCAGCGGCCTTCCGGAACCATTTCAATCCCTCCGCATTATCCTGGGGCCCTCCCTCTCCATTCAGGTAAAAATACCCAAGAACCCGCATTGAAGGGACATCTCCCAGCTCCGCGGCCTTAAGATACCATTTCCTTGCCTCAGCATAATCATTCTTGCCTGAATAGCCGTTTTGGAAACTGGAGGCAAGGTTGCTCATGGCCTCAGGATCGTTCCTGACAACTGCCATGTACAGCCATTCCTCATCACCTGACAGGAATTCTATCCCCTCCTTGCTCACTGCCTTGCCATACCATCTGACCGCCTCGTCATAATCCCTGCGGACACCTTTCCCGCTGAAGTAAAGGTCGCCAAGCCTGCACTGCGCTTTTGCATCTCCCTGTTCAGCAGCCTTCCTGTACCATTCTGCCGCCTCGGAGTAACTTTCCTCGGCTCCTTCTCCGTTCTCACACATTATGCCGAGCATTATCATGGCTTCAGCATTGCCCTGTTCCGCGGCCTTGCGGTACCATTCCCTCGCCTTGCCGTAGTCCCTGATCTTATATTCAAGACGATAAATGTCCCCAAGGTCTTTCAGGGCATCTATTCTGCCCTGCTCTGCGGCCTTCTGGTACCACTTCACCGCCTCGGCGTCATCCTGCCTGACTCCTGTCCCCTTATCGTAGAGCTGCCCGAGAATATACTGTGCTCCGGCATTGCCATGCTCAGCAGCCTTCAGGAACCATTTGGCCGCATCTTCTTCATAGTGCTCGGCTCCGCTGCTGTCGAGGCACATTCTGCCAAGCTCATACTGTGCGTCCGAATCATTCTTCAGCGAGGCCCTGACGAGCAGATCCCATTTCCTCTCTTTGAGCCTCTCCTTCGCCTCAGGATTTCCATGATCAGCAGAAACCGAGTACCACCTTGCTGCCTGCTCATTATCCTGCCCGACACCCTGCCCTTTCTCATACATCATGCCAAGGCTGTACTCTGCGTCAGAATTGCCCTGGCCTGCCGACTTCCGGTACCATCTGAGGGCAAAGGAATTGTCCTGGCTGATGCCCTTTCCCTCCTCATATATCCGGCCAAGCCTGTACTGGGCATCCGGATTTCCCTGGACTGCCGACTTTCTGTACCATCTGAGGGCAGAAGCATCGTCCTGCCTGACACCCTTTCCCTCCTCATACATCAGGCCAAGTCTGTACTGTGCGGCAGCATCCCCACTCTCCGCAGCACTCTGGATCCCCTGGTCAGGAGCACCATGATCCTGGCTGACAGTGTTTTCGCTGAAATGCTTCCCGGCAGCCATACGCTGCTCCGGTGCGTCAGGTGTTCCTGCAGGTCTGTCTGCGGAATCATGTGCTGTCACGCCAGGAACATTCAGTCCCTGCTGTTCCGGTCTCTCCCCGGCAGTGGGCAGATGGCCGCTCTCTGCCTGATTATGGGCTGCACTTTCTGTTTTCCTTAAAGCATGAACGGCAAATGAAGGCTCCTCCACTGAATCCAGGAGCCCTATGGCATAAAGGACTGAGTCAACGGCGTAATCAGAAAGCTCCCTGCTGAAATGCCTGTCGCTGACCAGCGACTGCCTTACCTCTCCGGCATAATCGCGGATGGAGGAGCCAGCGCTGTCCAGCCTCCTGCGGTAGAGCTCCCTGCCGTATCCATCCGCAGCGATAGATTCCATGACCTGCCTTATGCCAGGACAGCTGTCGAATGCGTGATATCCGGAGAGGAGCGTTACAAGGCGGTCATCCTGCAGGACAACGGGGCTGAACTGCCGGAATACTTTCCGCACTGCGTCATGGAACTTCATATACTTATTCCTGTCATATCGTGGCTTATGGCATTATAGGACAGCCAGTGCAGAGTGCTGCATTCAGCTGCCTGACTGCTCTTCCTCAAGCAGCCTGATGCTGAGGGCGATTCTTTTCAGATCGGGATTGATATCCATTATGACCGCCTCTACCTCATCGCCCTCACTGTACTTCTTTATGGCCTCCTCGCCGGGTTCTGCCGATGACATCTCGGAAAGGTGTACCAGCCCGTCAACTCCCGGGGCAAGCCCCACGAAAATCCCGAACCTGGCGATGGTATTGACTGTGCCTCTGACCCTGTCGCCTGCCCGGTGAGCTGCAGCGTACTCATCCCAGGGATTGGGCAGGCACTGCTTCATGCTGAGCTCAATGCGGCGCTTCTCCTCATCGATTCCGATAACCTGCACTTTGACAGTATCGCCGATACGCACCACCTCGGAAGGAACGGGATTCTTCTGTGTCCAGTCAATCTCCGAAGCGTGCACCAGGCCGTCAAGCCCATCCTCAACCTCGACGAAGAAGCCGTAATCCGAAATGTTTACCACCCTGCCGGTAATCCTGGTGCCTACAGGACAGCACATGGCAAAGGCAGTCATCGGATCAGGCGTCAGCTGCCGGAGGCCCAGCGTGATGCGGCGCTTTTTCTCATCGATGGCGAGGACCTGCGCTTTGACGGTGTCTCCTTCCTTTACGACCTTTGAAGGATGGGTCTTCCTGTTGCTCCAGGTCATCTCCGCGGCAGGAACCATGCCGGAAAGACCGTTCCCGATATCAACGAAAAAGCCGTAATCCCTGACATTTGTTACCGTGCCTGTGACAGTGTCTCCGACTCTGAGCCGCCCTGATGCCTCATTCCATGGATCAGCGCTGAGCTGTTTGATCCCCAGGGATACCCGGGCACGCGCCCGGTCAACTCTCAGGACTCTGGCCTCCACCACATCGCCGACGCTGACAGCCTCGGACGGGTGGCTGATCTTCTTCCATGACAGATCCTGTAGGTGGATGAGCCCGTCAACTCCGCCCAGATCAACGAATGCGCCGAAGTCAGTTATGGTCCTTACTGTTCCCCTGACGGTCTGGCCTTCCTCCAGGCTCTGGAGAAGCCTCTCTGTGTCAGCCCTGCTGGTATTCATGAGGACATCCCTGCGGGAGATAACTGCTCTTTTCCTGTCATGATCAAGCTTCATTACGCGGAGCTCAAGCTTCCTCCCTACAAGGTCCTGGGGATTTGAGAGAGGCTTCACGTCCGCGAGGTTGTCCGGAAGAAAGGCGTGTATGCCGTCGAGATCAGCCACGAAACCGCCATCCTCCCTGCTCACGATGATGCCGGAGACATTGGTGCCGTCGCCGTATGCCTTCTGGACCCTGTTCCATGAATCAGCACTCCCTGGCTCTCCGACGGAAGAGCTGTTTTCACTCTCCTCAGATGCCGCGGCTCCTGAATGCCCGAATATTCTCTGAAACATGTCCCGAAGGCCCATTCGCTCTCTCCTCCATTGCTTCACTGCCAGACTTTTGTGACATTATAGGTTGCCCGCCGCGTTATGAGCTGAGACATCAGGAGCTCTCCATCACTCGCTTCACTGCAGGGAAGTCATCAGAGGCCCTGAAATCTGCAAGCATCGCCATAAGACGTTTTTCCTGAAGCACCTGAGTGCCGTACTGCCCTGATATTTTCCTGAGCGCATCATGAAGCTTCATACTGTTCACCCGATCCCGTACCTCTAAATATCTCCAATGCCATTACAAGACAATAGTTATCAGTCACGGACATGCCGAAAATCAAATACCGGACGATCCGGAATCTTGCCTCCTAGATCAGTCACGGGTTCGGTAAATGAAGCCTGAACGTAATATGATTCAGAGCATCGTGCGTTACCGCGTAACAAGCGGTCAGGGAAGAATCACGCACGAACCCGGTACGCAGGCATGGAGTCAATTAATCCAGGTAAAAGCCATACGCGTGCGCGGCACGCTGCCAGGCGGTGCGGAGGAATGATAAAACATGGAGCAACGCAGTAATTCTCGCCTGTCTTACTTTTGGGCGCAATTACCGCATATCAAGTATAGACTTAGCCAAAATTTATAATTCCCATTGTTCCAAGTTTGCTTAGAACGTATCGCCTCATCTTGCCATCTTTTGAACTTCTTATATGAATCAGACATAATAAAGTATCTGTCTTCCTGACTTAGCTGCGATGGTTTCAATGTATCAATATACGCTGCCCTATAAGCAGTCCCGTCTTTTTCGAATTTATGTCCTTCATAAGCTCTATCTATTGAAGGAATTATCTCCGCTAATCCCAGGGGTAATGCAATAAGCCCATGAACCAACACCTTGCCGGTTCCTATGATAATCGAAAGAACCGGATGATTGTGCTTATAGTAAACCGTTTCAACAGGGATATAAGAAGGTTTTTCACTGCACAGACTCAGCACTGTACCAATAAGCGACATTATTAACAGTACCAAAATGTTTTCCAACAGTTTTTTCATTTATATGCCCTATTTCCGAATACAAAACCTATGTTAACCTTCTATATAAACCTGCCTTTTAAGGTTAAGCAACTTCAAAACTGGTACTATATGCCATATCGAAATCATACAATAACCATTAAGTTTTTTGGGCGAAATCCACTCCCACGTCCAGGACCATCTCCGGACTCGTACATCTGTCCCAGAATGTACTGCACAGCTGCCTTGCCTAATTACGCGGCTCCTCCTGTCCCTGAAAGGCAGGTCAGTGACTCACACCATTCACTTTGTCTGCGTCTCTCAGGCTTACAGGGAACACAGCGATTGGAATAGTTGCCAAGACCGGATCACGCTCAATATTGCACAATCCGGCATTATTGCTGCCTGCAGGACCAGGCCTCAGGATGTACTCATTCATGAATCTGCAGGAACTAGGCAAAAGCCTTACCAGCCGCGCTCCCGCTCCGCACGCTCCAGGTTTTTCCTTGCGTGCTTGTATCCCTGATCTGCTGCCAGCCGGTACCATCTGATGGCCTCATCATAGTCCTGACTGACACCAAGCCCGTAATTGTACATGTAGCCCAGGCTGCACTCCCCGTACATGTTTCCCTGTTCCGCCGACTTACGGTACCATCTGACCGCCTCATAGTAGTCAAGATCAACTCCTAGCCCTTTCTGGTACATCCAGCCAAGCTGGTTCTGCCCGAGCGCGTCCCCCTGCTCGGCGGCCTGCCGGTACCACCTGACCGCCTCGTAGTTGTTAAGGTCAACCCCGAGCCCGTGATGGTATATCCAGCCAAGGTGGGATGCGGCTTCAGCATTGCCCTGATCCGCCGCCCTCCGGAACCACATACGGGCCTCAGTATAATCAAGGCTGACTCCCTTTCCGCTCTGGTACATCAGGCCAAGCATGTTCTGCCCGTCAGGATTCCCAAGCTCCGCTGCTTTGCGGTACCAGCGGGCCGCTTCGCTGAAATCTTTATTGACCCCGCGCCCGTAATAGTAATCCTGTCCCTGCTCGAACTCGCTCCTGCCGTCAGACTTATAGGTCTGCCCTGCATTCCCGTAAGCGCTGCCCTTCTGAGATTCTGCTGCATCTGCATGAGCCCCTCTTAAATACTGCAGTCTGATGACGGCATCAACATTGCCCAGATCAGCCGCTGTCTGGTACCACTCGATGGCTTTGGCGTAATCACCGGCCGAATTGTATTTATTTCCCTGTTCGAAGGCATATTGCCCCGGCTTCTGCACAGTATCTTCTCCGGCATGCCCGTTATTTCCGGCAGATCCGCTCGCCTGAATCCCTGTGTCTTCCTGCGTTGATGACATCTGACGTTCCACACGGCTGACGCCTTCCGTTCCGTTTGAATCCCCCTGCTCTGCAGACTTCCGGTACCACTTCAGTGCCTCGCTGTAGTCACGGGCAACTCCTAATCCGTTCTCGTACATCCAGCCCAGCCTGAACTGCCCTGATGAATTTTCCTGCTCGGCCGACTTACGGTACCACTTCAGTGCCTCGCTGTAATCACGAGCAACTCCCAATCCGTCCTCGTACATACCGCCCAGGTTGCTCTGCGCTGTGGAATTGCCCTGCTCCGCTGACTTACGGTACCATCTGACTGCTTCGGCGTAATCACGGCCAACTCCCAGGCCATTGTTGTACATAAATCCTAACGCGTTCTGCGCCAACTCATTTTCCTGCCCGGCAGACATCCTGAACCATTTAACTGCCTCAGCATAATCCTGACTGACTCCATTGCCGGATTTGTACATACTTCCCAAAAAGAACTGCCCCATTGAATCACCCTGCCCGGCAGATTTCCGGTACCATCTGACAGCCTCATTGTAATCCCGCGGAACTCCCTCTCCGTTCTCGTACAGAAAGCCCAGGCTGCTCTGCGCTGTAGAATTGCCCTGCTCTGCTGACTTCCGGTACCATCTGGCAGCCTCGGCATAATTACGCTGAACTCCCTCTCCGTTCTCGTACATAAAAGCCAGGTTGCTCTGCCCTGATGGATTCCCCTGCTCCGCTGACTTCCGGTACCACTTCAGTGCCTCGCTGTAATCACGGGCAACTCCAAGTCCCTTCTCGTACATAAAGCCCAGGTTGTTCTGCGCTGATGAATTCCCCTTCTCAGCAGATTTGCGGAACCATCTGGCTGCCTCAGCATAATTTTTGGCGACTCCCTGCCCGTAATAGTACTTATAGCCTTCTTCGAGAGCATCATCATCGTCATCATCGTGGTTCATCACGTCCCGTACAACATGGCGTGTCTCTGAGGCAAAAAAATGTTCAGCAAGAGTTCCAAAAATATTACGGGCATAGCTCATTTCCGGGAAAGCCAGCACGCATGCAACAGCGGCTGCAAGTATCATTTTTCTCATATTCAGAACCCTCAGGTATAGAGCGGCAGAAGTTTCAGCATAACACCTCCGGCCTTTTATGGCATTATATTACCTTAATAAAATCGAGGCTTCACTATAAAAAATTATCCCGTCAAGTTTTTCTAGCAAGCGCCTCTCAGAAATGACAGATATCTATCATTTTTTAAGAGCATTTGCTGCCCGGCTGCAGGACTGCCAGGGATGCGTCATATATATAGGAAACAGCGACGGCAGCAGAGTATTTGCGTATACCGGAACTCTGCAGAGAGAGCACAGCCCCTGCAAAATGACGTGTCTCAGGACACACAGTCCGGATCCCTAGAGCCTGCCTCAGTCTCATTATTGAGTCACCAGCGGCCGCTCTCGAAACACGATGTTTTACGCAATAACGAAAAAAGCCGGATCTCACCGGCTTTCATCAGAAATTGTCCCTTCGCAGATCATCACCCCGCGTGCAGGATTTCCTTCGCGTGCTTAACGCTCTCGTCGGTCGGGACATCGACATCCTCAAGGGTGTACTTCAGCCCCAAAGTTTGCCATTTAAATTTCCCGAACATGTGGTACGGAAGCACCTCTACCCTGGTGACGTTCTTCAGCGTGCTGACGAAGTTGTGGATCCCCATGAGCTGCTCGTCGCTGTCGGTGTATCCGGGTACCAGCACATGCCTGATCCACATCTTGGTCCCGAGCTCATCCATGTGCCTCGCGCAGGCGAGGATGTTCTCGTTCGGGATGCCGGTAAGCTCCTTGTGCTTCGCGGAGTCGATGTGCTTGATATCGAGCATCACGAGATCGGTGCTCTTCATCAGGCGGTCGAACGCCGAAAGCCACTCCGGATCGTCATTGAACGGGCCGCCCGCGGTGTCGAGGCAGGTGTTGATGCCGTTCTTCTTCAAAAGCTCGAAGAGCTCCGTTACGAACTCAATCTGAAGAAGAGGCTCGCCGCCGCTCACCGTAACGCCGCCATCTGCTCCCCAGTAGGGCTTGTAGCGGAGCGCCTTATTCATGATGTCTTCCGGATTCCAGAGCTCCCCTTCCCCGATTTTCCAGGTGTCAGGGTTGTGGCAGTAGCGGCAGCGCATGCGGCAGCCCTGCACGAAGACGACGAAGCGCACCCCGGGCCCGTCAACGGAGCCGAAGGTCTCGAATGAATGGATATGTCCCTGAGTCATTTTGTCTCCTGCAAAAGACAGGTACAGAAAAGGCGCCGCAGCCTTTCGGATACGGCGCCCGGTGTTCTAAGCCTGGCTCTAAAGATTACAGAGTCTTGTGGCAGGTTCTGGCGATAACGTCGAGCTGCTGCTCCTTGGTCAGGTCGATGAACTTGACTGCGTAGCCGGATACGCGGATGGTGAAGTTCGCATACTCAGGCTTCTCAGGATGGTTCATGCAGTCGATCAGCTTCTCGGTGCCGAATACGTTGACGTTGAGGTGGTGTGCACCCTGCGCGAAGTATCCGTCCATGACGTTGACCAGCTTCTCAGCGCGCTCCTTGTCATCGTGGCCGAGAGCGTCAGGGCTCATGGTCTGGGTGTTGGAGATGCCGTCGAGTGCGAACTCGTACGGAATCTTTGCAACACTGTTGAGGGAGGCAAGAAGTCCGCTCTTCTCTGCGCCGTAGGAAGGATTTGCTCCCGGTGAGAGGGGCTCGCCAGCCTTGCGGCCGTCAGGCATGGTGCCGGTAGCCTTGCCGTATACCACGTTGGAGGTAATGGTAAGGATAGAGGTGGTCGGCTCTGCGTTGCGGTAGGTGTGGTGCTTCTTGATCTTGGTGATGAAGGAGCGGAGCAGCGCAACACCGATCTTGTCTGCGCGGTCATCATCGTTGCCGTAGCGGGGGAAGTCGCCCTCAATCTCGAAGTCGACTGCGAGGCCCTGCTCGTTGCGGATGGGCTTGACCTTGGCGTACTTGATTGCGGAGAGCGAGTCAATTACGTGTGAGAAGCCTGCGATGCCGGTAGCGAAGGTGCGGCGTACGTCGGTATCGATGAGAGCCATCTCGGCAGCCTCATAGTAGTACTTGTCGTGCATGTACTGAATGAGGTCCAGGGTGTTGACATAGATGCCAGCGAGCCACTCGAGCATGACGTCGTAGCGCTTCATTACCTCATCGTAGTCGAGGTACTCGGAGGTGATCTTCGGAAGCTCAGGGCCGCACTGAAGTCCCTTCATCTCATCAACGCCGCCGTTGATTGCATAGAGAAGAGCCTTGGCGAGGTTAGCGCGTGCGCCGAAGAACTGCATCTCCTTGCCGGTCTGGGTTGCGGATACGCAGCAGCAGATGGAGTAGTCATCGCCCCATACAGGACGCATTACATCATCGTTCTCGTACTGGATGGAGGAGGTCTTTACGGAAATCTTGGCCGCATACTTGCGGAAGCCCTCAGGGAGCCTCTGGGAGTAAAGGACGGTCAGGTTAGGCTCAGGAGCGGGTCCCATGTTCTCCAGTGTGTGGAGGAAGCGGAAGTCGTTCTTGGTAACCATGTGGCGTCCGTCTCCGCCGAGGCCTGCCATCTCGAGGGTAGCCCATACCGGGTCGCCGGAGAACAGCTGGTTGTAGGAAGGAATACGGGCGAACTTGACCATGCGGAGCTTCATTACGAGGTGGTCGATGAGCTCCTGTGCCTGCTTCTCGGTGAGCTTGCCCTCGTTGAGGTCACGCTGAATGTAGATGTCGAGGAAGGTGGAGACACGGCCGACGGACATTGCAGCGCCGTTCTGGGTCTTGATGGCAGCGAGGTAGCCGAAGTACAGCCACTGAACTGCTTCCTTTGCGTTGTTTGCAGGAGCGCTGATGTCGTAGCCGTAGGACTTGGCCATCTCCTTCATTGCCTTGAGGGCACGGATCTGGTCGGTCAGCTCCTCGCGCTGGCGGATGACGTCATCGGTCATAACGCCGCAGCCGCAGTTGTTGAAGTCAGCCATCTTGTGCTCTACGAGGTAGTCAATACCGTAGAGTGCAACACGGCGGTAGTCGCCGACGATACGTCCGCGGCCGTAGGTATCAGGCAGGCCGGTGAGGATCTTGCACTTGCGTGCCATTCTCATCTCAGGGGTGTACGCATCGTAGACGCCCTGGTTGTGGGTCTTGTGATACTCAGTGAAAATCTTGTGGAACTTGGGGTTCGGGGTATAGCCGTAGGTGGTGCAAGCCTCCTCAGCCATCTTGATTCCGCCGAACGGCATGAATGCACGCTTCAGGGGCTTGTCGGTCTGAAGGCCTACAATCTGCTCCTTGTCCTTAAGGCTCTCATCGATGTAGCCGGGGCCATAAGAAGTGATGGATGAAACAACCTCGGTCTCCATGTCAAGGACACCGCCTTTCGCGCGCTCCTGCTTCTGCAGATCCTGAACCTTGCCCCACAGCTCGGTAGTAGCTTCAGTCGGTCCCTCAAGGAAAGACTCGTCACCGCTGTACTGAGTGTAGTTGTTCTGAATGAAGTCTCTAACATTGACGTCATCCACCCAATGGGTACCACGGAATCCGCGCCACTGTTCTCTCATGACCTTACTCCTATTGTAAAGATAAGACTTTTCTTAACGACTTGCGGCACCTGCCGCCTGGCTTAATTCCCCAAGTGAGAACTGGCGTCTCACCCGGCAGGAATCATTATACGCTTTAATTTCCGGTTAAAAAACCATTTCGGCGAAGATAAAGTGAGATTTAAATCAAATTTTCAGCAAAATCATGGATATTCCGCTGTTTTACGCGTAACTCAATGATTCAGCACATTTTTATGCAGGAACCACTCCGGAGCGCCTGAGCAGCCGACAGCGTGGCTCCGGCGCGCAGGACGCCTGATAATGGGAAGGAAGGCGCTCCCGGGCTTACATAAGAGCGCTTTCTGCGCAGCCGGAGCACTTTACAGACTCTTTACAATATATTGTGTTCCACTTCACCTGAACATCATTATTTTGTGGCAGATCAATTTCCTGCCCTTTGCATTCCGCGCGCCGCCTTATACCTTTTCGCGGAAAATTTCCGGATTATCTTTGGAAAATGTGACCTGCTGTTCATATAAATTCAGCAAAATTTCCAATAGCGCAATTATGGCTCCTATCCGGAAATTACCCGTTGACTTTTACTTATCGTTTTGCTAGCATTAGGACTTTTGCCTTTCGCTCTCGAGGTCGCTTCCGCCGTTCCATGGCGCGACCTTTAAGAGAAGCAGCATGCCGGGAACCGCGATGATGGCGCAGACATAGTAGAAGCCGGACCAGCCCAGGAGGGCCTGCAGGTAGCCGCAGGCCGCGTTAAAGAACGTGCGGGGGACCGCGGCGAGCGAGGTGAAGAGCGCGAACTGGAACGCCGTATAGGCGGGATTGGTCTCGCGCGCCAGATACGACGTGAAGGCGCAGGTACCGAGCCCCACCCCGAAGGCCTCCGCCCCGATGACAAGCGACAGCACCGTCTTCGTCGGGTACATGTCAAGAAGGATGAATATAAGGATGGTGATGAACTGGAAGAGCCCGAACAGCCAGAGCGCGCGGTTTATGCCGATTTTGAGCATCCAGATCCCGCCAAGGAGCGCGCCGATTACCGACATCGGGAGGCTCACCGACTTCGACAGTATCCCTATCGCGGTCCTCGTGAAGCCCTTGTCCAAATAAAAGCGGGTGAGGAGCGAGGTCGCCATGCTGTCCCCGAGCTTGTAGCAGAAGATGAAGAGCAGGACCAGAAGCGCGTGCCTCACGCCCTTCCTGGAGACGAACTCCTTCAAAGGCAGCGACACCGCCTCGCGGAAGGTCCTCTTCCCCGCCGCGATCTGCGGCTCCTTTACGACAAAGAGCGTCGCGAGGAGCCCCGGGATCATGAAGAGCCCCGTTATAAGGTAGACCATGCTCCAGGGGATATGGTCCGCGAGGATGAAGGCAAGGCTCCCCGGCACCAGCTGCGAGAGGCGGTAGAGGTTCACGAAGAGGGAATTCCCGAGCCCCAGCTCGTTGTCCTTCAATATTTCCCTTCTGAGCGCGTCAAGCGCGATGTCCTGCGAGGCGCTCGCCATAGAGACGAGGAAGCACATGGCAGCGGCGAGCGAGACGCCCGAGACGGTGATGCCGGCGAAGGACATTACGCTCTTGGGGTCAATGAGGCCCATCATGGTAATAAGGAGGAAGAGCACAGCCTGGGTGATGACGAGCCATCCGCGCCTGCGCCCCATGCCCTTTACCGGAGAGACGCTGTCGAAGAACGGCGCCCAGAGGAACTTCCAGGTATAGGGGAACATCACGAGGGCGAAAAGCCCCAGAGTCTTGATATTGACGTTCTCCGCCGTGAGCCAGGCCTGCACGAGGTTCAGGAGCACATAGAGGGGGAGCCCTGAGGAGAATCCCGTGAGGCAGCAGAGGATCATGCGCCTCGAGAGAAGGATTTCCCGGAAGAAGGATGCCGTCTTTCCGATGATATTCATCAGAGCGGCCTCTTATATGAGGTTGGATAAGGGCTCATGAGCGGAAGTTGTTGTACTGCAGCGGCTGCCCGAAATCCTGTCCCCTGAGGAGCGCGATTACTGCCTGCAGATCATCCTTCTTCTTTCCAGTGACGCGCACCGCGTCGCCGTCAATCTGGGCCTGCACCTTGAGCTTGCTGTCCTTGATGGCCTTCACGATCTTCTTTCCCATCTCGCGGTCAATGCCCTCGCGGAGCTTTATGAGCTGCGACCAGGTCTTGCCGGACTGCTCAGGAGTTCCCGTGAAGTCTACGGCGTGCGGATCGATCTTGCGCTTCCCGAGCTTCTCGATAAGGATGTTCATCATCTGCTTGAGCTGGAAGTCGCCCTCGGCCTTCATCATGATCCCGTCATCGTTAAGGGAGAAGGAGGCGTCGACGCCCCTGAAGTCAAATCTCGTCGAGAGCTCGCGGGAGGCGTTGTCGACCGCGTTCTTAAGCTCCGGCTTTGAAATCTCTGATACTACGTCAAATGAAGGCATAACAGCTCCAGTAAGATGGGCCGCGGCGCACTGCCGCCGGCCGCATGTTGCATTGTTGTCCGGTATTTTACCAAAAAGAACCCGCGCGGGCACCAGGAAAGCCGCGGAATTTCCTGTCCGCGGACTCTCTCTCTGCCGCGGGCGCCCTTATCCGCGCTGGCGCTCTCAGCATGGCCGCTGGCGCTCTCAGATCAGCCGCGGGCGCTCCCTGAGGCGCTGCCCTCGCTCTTCTCTGCGTCTTTGAGGCGCCTTAAGGACCTTTCCTTCCGCACGAACTCAGCGGACTTGAGGAGTATTCCCGCAGAGTCGAGCCCGTAGAGGCGGTAGAGCTCGTCTAATGTACCCTGACTGATGAACTCGTCAGGGAGCGCGACGGTCCTCACCCTCACCTCATCCGAGACGGTCGCGAGGTGCCTTGCCGTGTACTCCCCGATGCCGCCCGTCTCAACCCCGTCCTCGGCGGTGATGAAGTACCTGACGCCTGCCTTCACGAGAGCCCCCAGGAGCTCCTCATCGAGAGGCTTGATGGAGCGCATGTCGATGACAAAGGCGCCGGTGCCTTTCGCCGCGGCGAGGGCAAAGGGAAGGAGCGCGCCGAAGGCAAGGATGGCGGTATCGGTGCCTGCCCTTCCCGAGAGCGCGATTTTCCCGCGTCCGAGGCGGATCTCATCCTTCAGGCGGTCCTCAAGGACAGGAACTGCGGCCGCCGCGTCAGCACTGAGAGCTTTCGTGAAATCACTGAGCTCAGGCACTGCCGCGTCAGGGGAAATGCCCAGTGTTTTCCTGGCCTCAGAAAGCGCCGTAGTCTCGGCGCTGGGCTCATTCCCCGGGCCCTTCGGATAGCGCACGGCGACCGGGCGCCCCCAGGAGAGCGCCGCGTCAAGCATCGGGCGGAAGTCGCCGATGAGCCCCGGCGCCATGATCACCATGTTCGGAATGGGGAGCAGGAACGAAATGTCAAACACGCCCTGATGCGTGGGACCGTCGGGCCCCACGATGCCGGCGTGGTCAACGGCGATTACGACCGGGAGGTCGGGGAGCGCCACGTCATGCACGATCTGGTCGTAGGCCCTCTGCAGGAAGGTGGAGTAGACGCACACAACGGGCCTCATGCCGCCCGCCGCTAGCCCCGCTGCGAAGGTTACGGAGTGCTGCTCAGCAATCGCCACGTCAAAGTACTGCTTCGGGAACTTCTCCGCGAACTCCCTCATCCCGGAGCCGTCGCGCATCGCGGGCGTGATGGCGCAGAACCTCCTGTCTTTCTTCGCGCTCTCACAGAGGAAGCGTCCGAACACCGAGGCGAAGGTCTCGCGCTTTGAGGCAGAGACGCCCTCCTCCAGGCTGAACTTGGGGACGCCATGGTACTTCGTCGGATCGTTCTCGGCGGGCTCATAGCCCATGCCCTTCCTCGTTACCACATGGAGGAGCTGCGGCCCGGGGAGGCTACGCATGTTGCGGAGAGTCGTAACAAGGGCCTCCGGATCGTGCCCGTTGACGGGTCCCACGTAGTTGAAGCCGAACTCCTCGAAGAGCGTCCCCGGGAGGATCATGCCCTTGAGGTACTCGTGTCCTTTTATGGCGATGCGCTGCAGGAAGGGGAAGTTCCTGAGGAGATCGCGGCCCCCGCGCACGATGCTGTTGAAGTTGGCGTTCGAGAGGATATAGGAGAGGTACTTCGAGAGCGCCCCGACGGGCTCTGATATAGACATCTCGTTGTCGTTGAGGACCACGAGGAGGTTCTCCCCGAGGCTCCCGGCGTGGTTCAGTGCCTCAAAGGCCATGCCGCCCGTCATGGCGCCATCGCCGATGACGGCGCAGGTCTTCCTGCCCTTTCCCTCGCGCGCGGCGGCGACCGCCATGCCGAGCGCGACGCCGATGGAGGTGCTGGCGTGCCCGACGCTCACGGTGTCATAGGGGCTCTCGCCGCGCCAGGGGAAGGAGTGGAGGCCGCAGAGCTTCCTGATGGTGTCCATAAGCCCGGCGCGGCCCGTCAGGATCTTGTGCGGATAGGCCTGATGCCCAACGTCCCAGACGATGTTGTCAAAGGGAGTGTCGTAGACATAGTGGAGCGCGATGGTGAGCTCCACTACGCCGAGCCCCGAGGCGAGGTGGCCGCTCGTCTGGCTTACGGAGTGGAGAAGGAAGTCCCTGAGCTCCCTCGCGAGCACGGTGAGCTCCTCGATGCTGAGCTTTCTGAGCTCGGCAGGATCTGTTACCCTTGAAAGGAGCGGCCAGGCCTTGGGATCAGGGAGCTTCATCGTCAGTATCCGCGGGTTACGATGTACTCAGCGAACTCGCGGAGGAGCGAGGTGTCGCCCTTCAAAGGCGCGAGAGCGGAGACCGCCTTCTCATAGACCTTCCTCTCGTAGTCCTTCGCGCCCTCAAGCCCCAGGAGCGCCGGGAAGGTGCTCTTCTCCAGGTTCTCGTCGGAGTGGGCGGTCTTCCCGAGTATTTCGGTACTGGAGGTTACGTCGAGGATGTCGTCATGGATCTGGAAGGCAAGGCCTATCGCCTCGGAGTACTCCGTAAGCGCCTTCATGGCGGCGTCATCAAGATTTTCTGACGCGAGCGCGCCCATGCGGACCGCGCAGCGGATGAGCGCTCCCGTCTTGTGGCGGTGGACCTTGAGGAGCCCCTCGAGATCAACCTTATGCCCCTCGGCCTCGAGGTCCAAGGCCTGCCCGCCGCACATGCCGCGGTAGCCGGAGGCCTCGCCGAGCTCCTGAAGCATTCTGACCTTATTGGAGAGGAGCTTCTCAGGCATCGGATGGCTCGCGAGGATCTCAAAGCCAAGGGTCTGGAGGGCATCGCCCGCGAGTATGCCCAGAGCCTCGCCGAAGGCCTTGTGGACAGTGGGCAGCCCGCGGCGGAGGACATCGTTGTCCATGGCAGGGAGATCGTCATGGATAAGGGAGTAGGCGTGGATGCACTCGATGGCGGCCGCGGGGCCCTCAAGGACTGCCTCATCGGCGCCCAGGAGCTTTCCCGTAACGAAGACGAGGAACGGGCGCACGCGCTTCCCGCCCAATAAAAGCCCGTGGCGCATGGCGGCCTTCAGCTTCGGCTCGACCGAGTCAGGGAGGTTATTGATATGGCTTTCAAGGAGCGCGTCGATGCGCCCGCGGTTTTCCTGCATGTACTCTTTAAGGCTCATCTTCTGCTCCTTTACGCTCCGGTGAACTCTGCGCTGTAGTCAGAGGTTTCCTTCATTTCCTCACTGCCGTCCGGGTTCTTCTCCAGGATCCGGATGCGCTGCCTCGCGCTCTCCAGGTACTTCTCCGCCGAGCGAATGAGGCCCACGGACTCCTCATAGACCTTAAGGGACTCGTCGAGGGAGAGCTTCCCGCTCTCAAGTGCGGCTGCCGCTGCCTCGATCTTCTGAATGGTTTCCTCAAATGAAAGCTTCTCAGCCATCTTGTTCTCCAGTGCAGGAATGAGCCCGGCTATTATAGCGCCGGAGCCGCTCCCCGAATCATCCCTGAGGCGGGACCTCTCTCAGCCTCCGGGATGCGGTGCCATCCCTGCCATTCCTCTGTCAGAGCGGTGATTATACCAGCCCGCGGGAGCTTTTCCGTGCTCTTTGTACGATTTATCAAAGATCCTGTAAAATTGCGGAGGTTTTTCTTGGAATTTACGCGAAATGGAAGAAAAGGACATCCCGGCAGAGGAAGCGGCAGCACTCAGCAAGGCAGAGGAAAGGACAGCTGATGAGGCTGCGGCCCTGAAGGAAGGAAGCGGTGTCTCAGCCAATCAGGCAGAGGCAGAGGGAAAGGCCCACTCTGAGGCTGACGCAGATAAGGTCATCGACGAGTCAAGGTACAGCACCTTCATCGTGAAGCTCTTCCCCGAAATTGTCGTGAAGAGCAAGCCGGTGCGCACCCGCATGATCCGCATCCTTACCGGCAACATCCGGAATGTCTTCCAGAACTCCGGCATCAGGGTAAAGGTCCTCGGGAACTGGGACAGAGTCTTCGTCAAGGTGCCGAAGGAGGTCTCAAATGAGACTTCGTCGGACATTCTGTCGCGCATTCCTGGAATACACTCCTTCAGCGAGGTGCTCTCCTTCCCCTATACATCGCTTGATGACATCCTGAGGACCGCTGCCCCGCTTGCCATGCCAGAAATCACCGGAAAGACCTTCTGCGTGCGCTGTAAGCGAAAGGGCCAGGAAACCTTCACCTCTGTGGAGCTTGAGAGGGCTCTCGGGGAGGTCCTCTGGGAGAGCGGGAAGAGCGCCGGTGTGAGCCTCAAGAAGCCCCAGGTTACCATCCATGTCGAGGTTGACGGGAAGAAGTTCTATCTCCTCAGCAACACCAGGAAAGGCATCGGCGGCTATCCGCTCTCCACGCAGGAGGACGTGCTGAGCCTTATATCAGGAGGATTCGACTCTGGGGTCTCGAGCTTTGACTTCATCAGGCGCGGAGCAAGGGTGCACTACTGCTTCTTCAACATGGGCGGACGCGAGCACGAGATCGGAGTCCGTGAGGAGGCGCACTTCATCTGGAAAAAGTACGGCTCCTCGCACCGCGTGAAGTTCTTCGCCGTGCCCTTCGAGGATGTCGTAGGGGAGATTTTGGAGAAGATTGACCATCACCTGATGGGAGTGGTTTTGAAGCGAATGATGATGCGCGCCGCCGCGAAAATCGCCGAGAGGGAGGGAATAAAGGCTCTCGTAACAGGCGAGAGCGTCGGACAGGTCTCAAGCCAGACCATCACCAACCTATCGGTGATTGACCGCGTGACGCCCGTGCTCATTCTCCGCCCGCTCATCACCATGGACAAGCAGGACATCATCGACAAGTGCCGGGAAATAGGAACCGAGGAGCTCGCGGCCGCCATGCCGGAGTACTGCGGCGTCATCTCGCAGAAGCCGACCATACATGCGGACCTCGGGAAAATAGAGGAGGAGGAGAAGAAGTTCGACTTCTCGATTCTGGACAAGGCGGTTGAGGACTCGCGCTGGACCGACATCAAGGAAATCGGAGAGGCGCCGAAGGGTGCTGAGCCGGAGGTCGAGTATGTCACCGCAGCAGGCGCGGGCGAGGTCGTGCTTGACGTCAGGGCGCCTGACGAGGCGGAGGAGAATCCGCTGAAACTTGAGGGAGCGGAGATTAAGGAACTCCCCTTCTACAAGATCGCGACGGAGTTCGGGAACCTGGACCAGACAAAGACCTATCTCCTTTACTGCAAAAACGGAGTGATGAGCAGGCTGCAGGCGCTCATTCTCAAGGAGAGGGGATTCAGGAACGTCAAGGTGATCAGGATCTGAGATCTGTTCTGAGAGTCATTAAAAGGAATGCCGGCCTCGTTGATGGATGGGGTGGCCGGCATCATAGTTTCTACTTCGTCGGATCCGGACCGTATTGATTGCTGCCGTCAGTGCCCTTTGCAAAGCCGATTTTCAGCAAAATATACCCGCTATATAACACCGATCCAGCCCAAACTAACTGCACCAGCCAAACAGGAGTATGGCGCAACTTTGAACTTTTAAGATCAATAACTGCATTAGGATCCAACATTACGTTAGGATCTTTGATAATCAAGAAAGAAATAATGATAGCAAGAGGGAAGCAAACAAATACCCCCATAACCCGAACGCCATCATCAAATGGCCAATTAAGATCATGAAATCGCCTGGCAAGAATTGATAAATATCCAGAAATAAAAACAATCAAAACAATAACAGCTAACACTCCTAACGTTGAAGAGTCAAAATGCTTTGGAAAATTTCCGAAAAACAAAAAACACAGCAGAGACCATATCATCAGCCTGCTCCAAAACTCCGCCACACCAATTCGCCCTTTCCAGATAAACCAGCCGACAGGTGACAGCAGGCTGTATTGCCTGTCACTGTAGTACTTTGGATCAGGAGTGACTGATGAATCTCCGGCGCTATTCTGAGCAGGCTGGCTTGCCTGGCTCGTTTTCCCAGCCTGAATTTTGTCCAGTGTTTCCTTTGCGAATGGATTGCCATGCTCCGCGGCCTTCCGGTACCACTTCAAAGCCTCAGCTTCATTCCTCGCAACCCCTCTGCCGTTATAGTAAAGCTTGCCAAGCTCGTTCTCGGCATCATTATCACCCTGCTCCGCGGCCTTCTGGAACCATTTTGCGGCCTCAGACTCGTTTTTCTCCACTCCCTGTCCCAAGAGATAAACAAATCCAAGTTTGCACTGAGCCCGTGGATACCCCTGCTCAGCAGACTTTCTGTACCATTTTGCCGCCTCTGCATAGTCCTGCTGTATGCCTTTCCCCTGCCCGTACCCGTAGAATCCAAGACTGAACTGGGCTCCTGCATGTCCATGATCCGCGGCCTTGCGCCACCACATGACAGCCAGATCGTAGTGCTTGTCCTTGCACACCTCAGAGTCTGAGTTGAAATAGTAAACGTTGCCTACCTCAAACTGCACATCAGGGTCGTCCAAATCCTGCGGTGTATCGTATCTGCTGCTACCGCATCCGGAATAACCAGGCGATCCTGCTGGTGAGCTGCCTGAGCTGTTCTGACCGGAAGCTGCAGAATACATAGACTGCAGGCATTTTTTCGCCTGATCATCGCCCTGCGCAGCAGCCTTGATCCACCACTTCTCAGCCTCAGCTAAGTCCTGTGCAACACCGAGCCCCTGTGCGTAAAGGCCTGCCAGATTGTACTGGGCATCTACATCGCCCTGCTCCGCAGACTTGAGATACCACCTGGCAGCCTCGAGATAATCCTGCCCGACACCATTGCCGTTGGCGTAAGCAAGACCCAGGCTGTACTGGGATGCGGCAAGCCCCTGATAGGCGGCTCTGCGGTACCACTTCACCGCCTCGGTGTAGTTCTGCGGGACTCCCTGTCCTTTGAAATAAGCATTGCCCAGATTGTGCTCTGCACCGGCAAGGCCCTGCTCCGCGGCCTTGCGGTTCCATCTGGCTGCCTCTGTGTAGTCCTGCGGCACGCCCTGGCCGCTTAAGTAAGCAATTCCCAGATTGAGCGCTGCTCCCGGAAGGTCGCAATCTGCGGCCTTACGCCACCACTTGATGGCCTCTGCAAAATCCTGCTCCACTCCCTGACCACTGGAATAGGCGCAGCCCAGATCATTCTGCGCCGTTGCATCTCCGCTAAGTGCCAGTAACAGCAGTTTTTTCGTTTGATTGTCCATTGTCAGACCTTCTTGCATCGTTTGAAGCATTTTGGGAAAGAAAAGCCATCGGGCCGGCATTTTGATGCAGGAACGCCCGTATTATGCGGCGATAGTACTGTGGCTCCGGGATTTGCCTCAATATCTTTTCTTCGTCGGATCAGGGCCGTACTTATTGCGGCCTTCGGTGCCACCGAGGAAACCGTATTTGAACCAAAGGTACCATCCGGATGCCGCCCATGTAAATAACAGTATCACCACTATCAGGCTGAAATGCCCGCTGCCGGACAGTTCAGCATAAAGACATGCATCTGCCACCAGAGAAGCATAAGCCCAAATTGCATTAAAACCAGCAACTTCACCATCCAGACCAAGATCATGCGCGCGCCTGGTCCAGGATTCTACTGCAAACACCCCAAGACACATCATCACCAATGGGAAAATGAGGAAAAAGATAAGTGAGCAAAGGCACTTAACAACATAGAGGACTCCCCGAATAAAGGCATAATCATCAAAGGCATACTCATCGATATAACCAGAATGTCCACTGTTTAAACAGTATGGAAAAAAAATAATCAAAATGGCTAACGCTATTGATATAACGATCACCTGCGAGCACCAAAATTTCTGTCTTCCAATCCTGCCATGGTACATGTCCCTGTTTCTTGAGTAACTCTGAAAATTTCCCAGGGAATTGCTCCGGGAATTGTCGCTTGAGGGGCTTGTTTCCCCGGTCTGCAGTTTGCTCAGTTCTTCCTTTGCGTCTGCATTACCCTGTTCTGCGGCCAAGCGGTACCACTTTAAGGCCTCTGCGTTATCCCGCTCAACACCCCACCCATAATGGTAAATTTGGCCAAGTGCGTACTGCGCCGAAGAATTACCCTGACCTGCAGCCATACGGAACCATTTTGCCGCCTCGGATTCGTCCTTCTTAACGCCATTGCCGCACAGATACAGAAAACCCAAGTGACACTGCGCATCTGCATGCCCCTGCTCCGCTGCCTTGAGGTACCATATTGCTGCCTCATCGTAATTCTGCGTCAAGCCCCTGCCCTGATCGTAACCATCGAAGGCCAGCCGGAATTGAGCTTCAGCATTCCCCAGTTCTGCCGCCCTGCGCCACAGCCTCATCGCCTCACTGTAATCCTGTCTCAGGCCAGAATTGCCATAAAAATAATCGATACCTCGCTTGAGCAGTTCATCAGAGTCCTCCTGCCCATGAGAACCGGAGCTGCCGCCTCCTGTATGACCAGGCGATCCAGCTGGTGATCTGCCTGAGCTGTTCTGACCGGAAGCTGCAGAATAAAGAGACTGCAGGCATTTTTTCGCCTGATCATCGCCCTGCGCAGCAGCCTTGATCCACCACTTCTCAGCCTCAGCTAAGTCCTGTGCAACACCGAGCCCCTGTGCGTAAAGGC
>JAEEGJ010007893.1_pt1 | contig 29885 bp, 23 predicted proteins | sample 8958761 | NCBI WGS metagenome assembly JAEEGJ01 (sample SAMN16246546, study PRJNA631951) | gut metagenome | biome: gut microbiome; feature: rumen; material: RS-attached | host: Bos | place: Iran: Karaj | collected 2018-10
ATTGACCATGTCCATCTCCTCCTTGCAGTCCTTATAGCAGAAGTTCTGCTCTACTCCGCCTACGATAGCGGGAAGCTCTGCAAGGTCTGCAGGAACTGTCCAGTCAAGAGTGATGTTAGAGAAAGGTGCCTGCGTTCCCCAACGGCTGGGTGTGTTAACGCCGTATACGAAGGCTTCTATACACTTCTTAACTTCCTTATAGCTTAAGTTGTCTACCTTAACAAAAGGTGCAAGATATGTATCAAATGATGAGAATGCCTGAGCGCCTGCCCACTCATTCTGCATTATACCGAGGAAATTGACCATCTGGTTGCAAAGAACCGAAAGATGAGCTGCGGGAGCTGATGTGATCTTACCTGTGATACCGCCGAGGCCTTCCTTAATGAGCTGCTTAAGTGACCATCCTGCGCAGTAACCTGTCAACATTGAAAGATCATGGATATGAATGTCCGCATTACGATGGGCCTTGGCTATCTCTTCGTCATAAATCTCAGAAAGCCAGTAATTAGCCGTAACCGCACCGGAGTTGCTTAAGATAAGTCCTCCGACAGAATATGTGACCGTAGAATTCTCCTTAACTCTCCAGTCTTCAACCTTCACGTAATTATTCACTACGTCCTTATAATCAAGGATCGTAGACTTCATGGTACGAAGCTTCTCTCTCTGCTTACGGTATAAGATATAGGCCTTGGCCGCCTCAGTGTAGCCCGCCTGCTCAAGCGTCTTCTCCACACTGTCCTGGATGTCCTCAACCTGGATCTTGTCTTCCTTAACTTTGCTCTGGAAGTCTGCGGTAACTCTCAATGCCAAAAGATCGATGACATCATTGGTATACTGCACATCCGTAGCATTAAATGCCTTAATAATCGCATCGCTTATCTTAGCCAATGCAAAATCTGTCTCTTCCCCATCCCTTTTAATTACCTGAAACATGCAACTCTCCAATTCCTCATAAAAATTTATTCACCCGATAAACTACCGGGGGCAAATTGCCCACCGAAACTATATTAACATTCTCTTAATCATAAGTCAACATAAAACACAAGATATTGTATACGCATTTGTCTGATGACATAACATATTGTGTTTTGGGCTTAAGTAAAACAGACATCAAAAAAGCCCATTTATCAAGGGATTTCCTTTCTAAATGAGCTTAATTTCAGTCTACATAACAAAATTGTATTTTATTTCATACACACATCTTTGTACACTATATCGTGTGTGTCACACATCATCTTGTGGAGAGGAAAATATTCTCTCTTATCGCAGCCTGGTCGTCGGGATACTTGCGAAGATAATCCGCCATAAGCACCTTGGCCTGATCAAAGTCGCCCATATATTCATTGGCAACTATCTCATTAAAACTTAATACCTGCTCAAGACCCGTATTGCCGAGGTTCTTGGCTGAGGTGAAAGCTTCTCTCGCTCCCGAATAGTCTCCTGACTTAAGTCTGCTTAAGCCGAGCTGATTGTATATGATTGCTGCCTCCGGATGCCTCGTCAGATAATTCTGATAAGTACTTGTGGCATAATTGTAGTCTCCAAGCATCTCATAAGTCTTGCCAAGGAAAAGAATCGTATTCTGATCGTCATCATCCCTCGCATCCTCGAAATACACCTTGGCGTTCTCATAATCTTCCATATAGAAGTATATGCGTCCCTTGTCAAACTTCGAAAGCTTCTTCTCCTTCTCCGCAAGGAACTGCTCAAGATAGCTGCGTCCTTCATCCTCAAAGCCCGACTCCGAGAGTCTGCCCGCTATCTCAATACGCAGATCGTAATCATCCGGTGCCAGCTTAAGCGCTTTTTCAAAATCGGCAACCGCAAGGTCATGCTCGTTAAGCTTAAGATACACACAACCCCTCTTATAAAGCGCAAGCACATCCTTAGTCTGAAGTCCGAGGATGTCCGTATATGTGGCTGCTGCCTCCTCGTAGTTCTTCATCCTCTCATATGTGTCCGCAAGGTAGAAATTCACGTCGTAATCAAGGTCATCCACCTGCCAGTCACTGTATGAAAGCACTTCATAGAAGTTGCTTATCGCCTCATCGTACTGGGCAAGCCCAAGATGAGCGATACCTCTGCCCCTTGCTATGAGCGCGGGATTCTCGCCCTCAGCTTCGGCCGAATCAAGTGTCTGAAGCGCCGTTTCATATTCAAGCGCCTCTATCTCGCCCATGGCCGATTCCGTAAAACCTTTCGTCTTGGGTACTCCACAGCCCGCCAGGACTGCGCATATACCGGCCGAACACAGAACGCAGTATGCTGTTTTTTTCATATTATATATGTCATGATGCATAAGATACCGGTCCTTAATTATCAGGCGATGTATATCAGCCTCTGTTCTGCTTGGCAACAACGCTCTCGCCGCAATACTTCTCCCTTAACTTCGGCTTCTCGATCTTGCCTGTGGGGTTACGGGGTATATCCTCAAACACAATGTGATGAGGTCTCTTGTATCTCGGAAGCTTTAAGCAGAATTCGTTGATCTCATCTTCCGTACAGCTCATGCCGTCCTTGATCTCTATGATGGCCATTGTAGCCTCACCGAGTCTGTCATCCGGAACACCGATGACTGCGGCATCCTTAATCTTATCGTAACCTCTTAAGAAGTTCTCGATCTGAACGGGGTAAATATTCTCACCACCGGAAATAACGACATCCTTCTTACGGTCAACAAGGAAGATAAATCCGTCCTCATCCTCCATGGCCATGTCACCCGTAAGCAGCCACTCGCCCTTAAGGACTTCATCCGTTGCCGCTTTATCGTTATAATAACATGTCATGACACCGGGACCTGAAACGCAAAGTTCTCCGACTTCGCCCTGCTTAACCTCATTGCCCTCTTCGTCTATAATCTTGGTCTTCCAGCCGTAGCCTGCCTTACCGATGGCACCTACCTTGTGTATATTCTCAACACCGAGATGTACGGCGCCGGGTCCGATAGACTCACTTAAACCGTAGTTCGTATCATATTCATGGTTCGGGAAGCGCTTCTTCCACCTTGCTATAAGGCTGGGCGGAACAGGCTGTGCACCGATGTGCATGAGTCTCCACTGTGAAAGCTCATACCGGCTTAAATCTATATCGCCTCTGTCGATGGCATCGAGTATATCCTGTGCCCACGGAACCAAAAGCCATACAATGGTACACTTCTCTGCGGATACCGCCTCTATAATGGTCTTGGGCTTCGTACCCTTAAGCAGTACTGCCTTGCCGCCTACAAGGAAACTTCCGAACCAGTGCATCTTGGCACCCGTGTGATATAAGGGCGGGATGCATAAGAATACGTCATCCTTGGTCTGGCCGTGGTGATTCTGCTCAACCTTGCACGAATGCATAAGGCTCTCATGATTATGCAGGATAGCCTTGGGGAATCCCGTCGTACCTGATGAGAAATAAATTGCGGCATCATCCGCATCCGTAAGCTTGATCTGCGGTGAACGGCTTATGCTGTTGGCCGTAAGCTCCACATAGTCCTCTGCAAATGAAGGACAGTTGGCTCCGACATAGAATAAAAGTCTGTTCTTGCTGATAGTATCGGCAATCTCCTCAATACGGCCGATAAACTCGGGTCCGAATACGAGCACATCGACATCCGCCAGATTAAGGCAGTATTCTATCTCGTCGGACGCATATCTGAAATTGAGAGGCACTGCTATTGCGCCGGTCTTAAGTATACCGAAGTACACGGGCAGCCACTCAAGGCAGTTCATAAGAAGTATTGCTACCTTATCGCCCTTTTTAACTCCTCTTGATAACAAAAGATTGGCAAAACGATTGGCCTTCTCGTTAAATACGTTCCATGTAATCTCTCTGCGGTAGTGTGAAGTGGGTGCGGGCTCGGTAAGCTCGTACTCCTTCCATGTAACTCTTCTGACTTCGCGTATCTCGGGATTGATCTCCACAAGACATACGTCATCTCCGAACTTTTCGCAATTCTGTTCCAAAATTTCTGTTATAGGCATTTATATATTCTCCCGGTGTATATTTATTTATAGAAGCAATTCTACCATTCAACGCGTTAAATTGCAATTTAGAATACTCACTTTTTAATCAGGATATCGACCGTATGCGCCGCCGCTCCGATAAGGTCCGCCCTCTCCGCGATGCTTGCCACATAATCCACATAGCGTTCAAATTCGCTCTCCGTAAGTCCCTTTAATGTCTTTCTTATGTAATTGGTCGGTCCGTCGGGGCTTATAAGCTTATATCTTGACAGTCCGCTCCCCTCTTTAAGCCTGTCTATGTCTTCCACTCTGACATAGTCATATATGTCTTTTTCCTCGGATATTGTATGGAAGGACTCATCAAACCTGCCCGTATCAAGACATTCGCTGAAATGTCCCTCATTAAGGGCATAAGTAACCACGGCATACTCATTCATGCAATATCCGACAAGGATATATCCTCCGGGCTTTGTAACCCTCGCCGCTTCATTAAGGGCTTTAAGCTTATCCTCATAAGAAAAGAGGTGATACATAGGCCCTAACATAAGGGTAAGATCATAGCTTTCGTTTTCCAGGCCCTTAAGCTTTCTGGCATCGCGCTGTAAACACACAAGCTTATCGGACTTTTTCTGCATCCTTTTCAGGTTATGCTTAACAGGCTCAACCGCCGTAACCTCATATCCGCGTTCGACAAGCGGTACCGCATATCTTCCGGTTCCGGCGCCAATATCCAGAATCTTTATTTTTTTACCCGGATCATCTCCTGCCAATATATCAAGACACTCGTCGGCATACTTCATCGTGACAAGATATTCCACCTGTCCGTGCCTTGAGTTAAGGCGCTTCTCTTCGTTGAATTTGCCGTAGTATTCTTCTATCGGATTCATAATCATACTCCCAGACTGTTATCTATACCTACGAATGATTAATTATATCATACTAAATATCAATTTTATGTTATAATGTCATCATGGCTATAGAAATTAAGAAAAGTAAATACGACACAATTGAAGATTCACAGCTTTTGGGCGAGATACGTTACTTAGATCCGGCTGATGAATTGCCCAAGTATTCGGATTACCCTTTAAGTCTTTTAACTCCGATACTTGCAAGACACCTCAATCCTTCGGATCCCGTCTTTGTTGGCGGCAAGCCACACAAGCACTGCGAATTCGAATTTACGACGGTGCTTAAGGGAAGTGTTACCGTACATTTGGGCAATTTCTCACTGCATATCAAGGCAGGTGACGGAATATGCATCAAGCGCGGGGTTCCTCATATGTTCGAGCCCGACAGCGAGAAGAAGATGGAGCTTGAGGTTATCCACTTCCATCACGCCTTACTTTTCGGCACGACACTTACTATGCTTACCAACCGCAATCTTGCAGGCATCTTAAGCAACAAGGATTTCGATTATACTATATTCGATCACACCTTAGCCGAGCATAAGGCCATACTTAACCGTGCCCATGACGTATATAAGTATATGCATTCCGAAGAGCACGGCGGTGAGATGCGCGCCATTTCGGCAATCTTTGATATCTGGGGTATGTATGTAGCAATGCAGACCGAGATCGTGGACATCCCGCTTACTAAGCAGCAGGCCCTTGATAATATGCGTATAGAGAAGGCTATGGAATACATATCCGAGCACTACGCCGAGGATATCCTCTTATCGGATATATCCGAAGTCTGTGATGTCAGCGACAGCGAATGCTGCAGGACGTTCCAGCGTGCCCTTCATTCATCGCCCATTGACTATATCAACAGATACAGAGTATACGCAGCCGCTGAGTTTTTGACCAACGACGTTCGCAACACTCCTATGTCGGATATAGCTTTGATGGTGGGATTTAACTACGCAAGTTACTTTAACAAGACTTTCAAGAGATACATCGGTATGACTCCGATGCAGTATCGTAAGAAGTACAACAAAGGCGAGCTTTACAGAAAGAGCCAGCAGGAATTCAGAATATAGATACAGAATAATATATTAGAAAAACGGGACCGAATCAAAGATTCAGTCCCGTTTTCTCGTCTGTTCCAAGTTTTATGTTCATGCACTGGATGGCGGCGCCCGAAGCACCCTTGCCCAGATTGTCAAATCTTGCGGATATGAGCACTCTGTCCTCATTACCCGTTATGATAATCTCGGCATCATCCCTGCCCTCGTAGGCATTGGCATGTAAGAATCCGTTATTGGGCTCGCCCTGTTCATAGCCGAATTCCCTTACCGTTATAAACTGTTCGCCCTTATAATGCGAAGCAAAAACGCCTGCAATCTGTTCAGGGGTCATCTTATTTTTCATAAGGTGCGTATATAAAGGCACGGATACGATCATTCCGCAGTAGTAATCATCAACAACCGGAGTAAAAAGCGGCTCTCTGTCAAGGCCGGATATCGCCTTCATCTCCTTAAGATGCTTATGCGACTGTGTGAGCGCATATTCTCTCGGAGCATACAGATCCTTCCTCTTATCCTCGGCTTCATATAAGGCAATCGCCTTCTTGCCCGCTCCCGAATAACCGGATAATGCCGTTACGGATACGGGATAGTCACTTCCTATGATTCCGTGACTTACAAGCGGATATACTATCATGTTAAATCCCGAAGCATAGCAGCCGGGAACCGCAATCCTGTTGCCTGTCCTTATCTTCTCTCTGAACTCAGGCGATAACTCGGGAAGTCCGTACGCCCAGTCGGGAAGTGTTCTGTGCGCTGTAGAAGCATCTATAATAACCGTCTTGTCATTATCGGGGTCAACCAGGCTTACGGCCTCGATTGCAGCCGCATCCGGAAGACACAAAAACGTGATGTCCGACTCATTGATAAACTTCTTACGCTCTGCCGCATCCTTACGAAGCTCGCTGTCGATCTTCATGATCTCAACGTCATTCCTTGATGCGAATCTTTCCTGTATACGAAGTCCGGTGGTTCCTTCACCGCCGTCTATAAAGACTTTTTTCATGCGCCCTCTCCCATCTTAAGGAGCTTTGCAGCCTGGTCGGCCGCTATACAGGCATCGATTATCTCCTGTATGTCTCCGTTCATTATCTTATCAAGCTTATAAAGGGTTAAGTTGATTCTGTGATCGGTAACACGTCCCTGAGGGAAGTTGTAAGTACGGATCTTCTCGGAACGGTCTCCCGTACCGATCTGGCTTCTTCTTGCCTCAGCCTCCGCATCGTGAGCGTCCTGCATTGCAAGATCGTAAAGTTTGGTACGAAGCAGGGCATAAGCCTTGGCCTTGTTCTGTATCTGGCTCTTCTCGGTCTGTGAATAGATCACGATACCCGTAGGGATATGTGTAAGTCTTACGGCTGAGTCCGTAGTATTGACACACTGACCGCCGGCACCCGATGATCTGCAGACATCGATTCTTATATCCTTCTCATCTATTACAACATCGACTTCCTCGGCCTCTGGCATAACCGCAACCGTAATCGTGGATGTATGTATACGTCCGCCCGACTCGGTCTCAGGCACACGCTGTACTCTGTGAACGCCGCTTTCGTACTTCATAACGGAATATGCGCCCTGACCGCTTATCATAAAGGTCACGCTCTTCATTCCGCCTATGCCGATCTCTTCCATTTCAAGAGTCTCAACCTTCCAGCGTCTTCCCTCGGCGTAATGCACATACATTCTGTATATCTCAGCCGCAAAAAGCGCTGCCTCGTCGCCGCCCGCACCGGCTCTGATCTCAACGATAACGTTCTTGTCATCATTGGGGTCCTTGGGCAAAAGCAGGATCTTAAGCTTCTTCTCAAGTTCCTCAACCCTTGCCTTGGCGGTGCTTAGCTCTTCCTTAAGCATCTGACGCATATCCTCATCCGACTCCCCGTCAAGAAGGCTGATCGAATCCTCTATGGTCTCGTTGCACTTCTTGTACTCTCTGTATGCCTCAACTATCGGCGTCAGATCCGACTGCTCCTTCATAAGCGAAGCAAATCTCTTCTGATCTCCCGTCACGCCGGGCTCGCTGAGCTCGTTCATTATCTCTTCAAACCTGCGTAACAGATCCTCTAACTTGTCAAACATCTTATCTACATTCTCCTTTAACGACTCTGTCGTTGCCCGACAGGTCCTTATATATCTCTATGTCTTTAAATCCTCTGTCTCTTAATATGGCGCTTACGGCCTCTCCCTGATCAAAGCCCGTCTCGAAGAATAACATACCGCCTTTATGCAAAAAAGCGGGCGCCTCATCCGTTATCCTCCTATAGAAGCTTAGTCCGTCAGCCGAACCGTCAAGTGCTATATAGGGTTCGTGGTCCTTAACTTCTGTATCAAGAGTCGGTATCACATCCGTCCTTATATAGGGAGGATTGCTGACTATTAAATCATATTTTAATTTATCCTCAGTCTGTCCCTGCATTTTCAGCGCATCAAACAGATTTCCGCATACAAATTCTGCTTTAAGTCCAAGCTTTGCCGCATTGCTTTTTGCAACCGCAAGGGCCTTATCCGAGATATCGATTCCCGTTCCTTCACAGTCATGCATATAGTGAAGCAGGCTTAAAAGTATGCATCCGCTTCCCGTGCATACATCCAGAATACGCACACCCGAAAGGCCGAGTCTTAACACCTCTTCAACCAGAGTCTCCGTATCGAATCTCGGTATCAGCACATCCTCATTGACCTTAAATTCAAGGCCCATGAATTCCTGAACACCGGTGATATGCTGTAAGGGGATATGTGTAAGCCTCTTATCAACGGCAGCTTCAAGCTTATCACATGCATCTGCCGCAATCTCCGTCTCCGGATGAAGGTAGATGTCATTCTTACTTATTCCCGCTATGTACTCCATAAGCAAAGAGGCATCGCTTGCGGCATCTTCTATACCGCCGTCAGACAGTCTGTCCGTGATATGCTCAAGGCATTCTTTATACGTCACAGCTCATCATCCTCGAATTCGAAGTTCTCCTTAAGAAAGGCTCTCCAGTCAAATACCGCCTCAACGGACTTGATCGCAACTTCTATCATCTGCTCATCGGGCTCCTTGGTCGTAAGCCTCTGAAGTAAAAGGCCCGGAGCCGAGAATATCTTAACAAATACATTGTCGTTCCTGCCCGCGAGCTTGATTATCTCATAAGAGATACCCGCTATAACCGGTATCAACAGGATTCTTATAACCACCTTAAGCACCGGATTGCTTACGGTTATGAACATAAAGAGTATGATACTTACTATCATGACAAAGAGTAAGAAGCTTGTACCGCATCTCTTATGGAATCTCGATGAACGCTTAACATTGTGAACATTGAGATTGTGGCCTCTCTCGATACAGTTGATGCACTTATGCTCCGCACCGTGATACTGATACAGTCTCTTGATGTCCTTCATGGCTGTTATGGCCACGATATATATAAGGAAGATCAAAAGCCTTATAAGTCCTTCGAAAACAGCCAAAAGTGAAGCGTTCCTTACATATGTCTCAAGCAATGTGGACAGATAGTAAGGCAGAACCATGAAGATTCCTATAGCCAGAACAAAGGACAGAAGAATCGTCAGCACCGAGAAAGTCTTCTTGGACTTATCTCCGAGTGCCTTATCCATACTTGTCTCCTTCGCATCCTCATCCTCATAAAAAGATGCCGAATAGTCAAGTGTACGCATGCCCAGTATAAGGGAATCCAAAAAGCTGAACACTCCTCTTATAAAAGGTATCTTCGTAACGGGACTTCCGTGAAGTATTCCGTGATACTCTTCTGTATCGATCTCGATCTCACCGTCGGGCTTTCTTACGGCCACTGCGTAGAGTTCCTTATTCTTCATCATCACGCCTTCAAGTACGGCCTGTCCGCCTATATTTGAATTGACATGTTTCTTCTTCCTTGCCATATGCTCTCCGTCTGTCGCATCATCCGTATCTTACGCGGGATTACTGCGATTCGATAAAAAACATAAGGTTGAGATCCTCCCGACCTCAACCTTAATAAACTACGTAACAAAAAACTATGCTATGCGTTAACGCCATACTTCTTATTGAACTTATCAATACGTCCGTCAGCTCTTGCAGACTTCTGCTGTCCAGTATAGAACGAATGGCACTTACTGCATACTTCTACGTGGATCTCAGGCTTGGTAGAGCCTGTAACGAAAGTGTTACCACAGTTACATGTGACTGTTGCCTGATAGTACTCAGGATGGATTCCTTCTCTCATGATTTCACCTCTCTATATAGTAAAAAGTATTGTTCTCATCCGCTGCTGCACGGCTTAAAACCGAACAGCTATATGATTGTAGCACAGATACTGCCCCTGCGCAATACCCAAAAATCAGAAAATCTTCATCTTCTTCATCATCTGAGTGAATTCATTGTTATTCCTTGTACGTGCGAAGAGATCGATAACCTTATCCGCAGCCTCTTCGGCCTTCATTCCGTTAAAGGCTCTGCGCATCGTTGCAACCGCCTCCTGCTCATCGGGAGTAAGCAAAAGATCATCTCTTCTTGTGCCCGACTTAAGGATATCAATTGCGGGGAAGACTCTTCTCTCGGATAACTTCCTGTCAAGAACCATCTCCATGTTACCGGTTCCCTTGAATTCCTCGTAAACCACGTCATCCATCTTACTTCCGGTCTCAACAAGTGCCGTTGCAAGAATCGTAAGGCTTCCGCCCTCTCTTATATTACGGGCTGCACCAAAAAACTTCTTGGGCATATGCAAAGCCGCGGGATCAAGACCGCCGGATAACGTACGTCCTGAAGGCGGAACCGTGAGGTTATATGCTCTGGTAAGTCTTGTGATCGAGTCGATTAAGATCATAACGTCCTTACCGTGCTCAACAAGTCTCCTTGCTCTCTCTATAACCATCTCGGATACTCTCTTATGATGCTCGGGAAGCTCATCGAATGTCGAATAGATAACCTCTACGTTGGGACCTTCTATCGCTTCTCTGATATCCGTAACTTCCTCGGGTCTTTCGTCTATCAAAAGCACGATGAGATGAATCTCGGGATTGTTGGCCTTAACCGACTTCGCAACTTCCTTAAGAAGTGTTGTCTTACCGGCCTTCGGAGGAGATACGATCATACCTCTCTGTCCCTTGCCGACGGGGCTCATGATATCCATTATCCTCATCGCCACCGATCCGCCCGGATGCTCAAGCTTAAGCTTCTCTTCCGGGAATATGGGTGTCATATCTTCAAAATTCGGACGCCTCTGGATCTGCTCGGGAGTGCAGTCGTTGATGGTCTTGACGAACAGTAAAGCCGAGAACTTCTCATTCTGAGACTTAATCCTTGTATTACCCGTAACAATATCACCGGTCTTAAGCTTAAATCTCTTAATCTGGCTGGGTGCCACATATACGTCATTCTCACCCGGCAGATAATTGGCAGATCTTATAAAGCCGAAACCGTCAGGCATAACTTCAAGTATTCCCGATACCTGAACGCCGCTGTCAAGTTCCTTAAGATTCTCATCATCCTTGGCCTTGTCGCCTTCTTTGTATGCTTCCTTGGCCTTATCATCAGACTTATTCTTCTCCTCCGCCTTAGCCTTGGCTTCTGTATCTTTTGCGGGATTAAGACCTATCTCTCCGGCCTCCTTCTTACCGCCGCTTTCCTTACTCTCTTTTTCATCAAGCTCCATCATGGCATCGATTATGGCTGCCTTGCTTAACTTTGATGTCCCCTTAATACCTCTTGACTTTGCAATTCCCTTAAGATCAGCTATTGCAAGTGATTCATATCTTTCCCTTGTCATCAAATACCTCTCTGTCATCATCCCACGCAAAAGCAGGACTCCGAAATACAAAACTCTTAATTAAACTTATTGTTGTTGGAAAATGTACCGAACTAATACTCCAAGAAACGTAAAAATCCTAACCCTATTATACATAAAATCCCGAAAAAGAAAAGTACTTTTTCGGGATTTGTATCATATTTATGCGACTTGTTAAACTTCTTATCTTACTTTATAAGCGCCTTGACTGCCGCTGCCACCTTATCGGCAACCCTGGGATCAAATGCTTCGGGCATGATCATGTCTTCGCATAACTCATCATCAGATACGAGTGCGGCGATTGCTTCTGCAGCCGCAAGCTTCATCTCTTCGGTGATCTGTCTTGCTCTTCCTTCAAGTGCTCCCTTAAAGATTCCGGGGAAGGCCACAACGTTATTGATCTGGTTGGGGAAGTCACTTCTTCCGGTTCCTACTATACGTGCGCCTGCTGCCTTCGCAACATCGGGCATGATCTCGGGAACGGGATTACTCATTGCAAATATGATGGGATCGGTTGCCATTGACTTAACCATATCCGCTGTCATGGTATCGGGAGCCGATACACCAACAAAGATATCCGAACCCTTGATTACATCTGCAAGTCCGCCCTTCTCATCATTAGGGTTTGTAAGTGAAAGCATCTCTTTTTTAGAAGAATTAAGGTCTGTTCTGTCCGATGCAATTGCACCCGTTCTGTCGACCATAATGATATTCTTAAATCCGTATCTTAATAAAAGCTTTGTGATTGCCACGCCTGCGCTTCCTGCGCCGTTAACTACGATCTTGCAGCTCTCCTTGGGCTTTTTAACTATCTTAAGTGCATTGATTGTAGCCGCAAGCACAACGATTGCCGTTCCGTGCTGATCATCATGGAATACAGGTATATCCAGAGTAGCCTTAAGTCTTTCTTCTATCTCAAAACATCTTGGTGCAGAGATATCCTCAAGATTGATTCCGCCGAATCCCGGTGCAAGGTAAGTAACGGCCTTGATTATCTCCTCGGTATCCTGTGTATCAAGGCAGATCGGAACCGCATTGACTCCGCCGAACTCCTTGAATAACACCGCCTTACCTTCCATAACGGGCATTGCTGCCTTGGCACCGATATTACCGAGTCCCAAAACGGCACTTCCGTCCGATACAACGGCTATGGTATTGGCCTTCATAGTATACTTGTAAGCCAGTTCCGGATCCTTGGCGATCACCTTACAGGGCTCCGCAACTCCGGGTGTATAGGCTATAGCAAGATCCTCTCTTGTCTTAACCTTACTCTTGGCAACGGTCTCAATCTTACCGTTCCACTCTTCATGCATCTGCATGGCTTTCTCTGCTGTAGTCATAGTTCTCTCCATTCTTATATTATTTATTCCTCGGCCTCTGACCGAATCTTCTTCATGTGCTCTTTGATCTTTACTTCGTAACCGTTATCCGAAGGCTTGTAAAACTCCCTGCCGTCAAGTTCATACGGAAGGTACTGCTGCTTCACATAGTGGTTCTTATAATCGTGTGCGTACTTATATCCTGTTCCGTGTCCCAACTTGGCCGCTCCCTTATAATGCGCATCCTGCAAATGAGGCGGAACAGGAAGTGAACCCGTCTCCTTAACAGCATCCATTGCCTCATATATACCGCATGAAGTGTTCGACTTGGGCGCCGTGGCTATGTAGGTCGCCGCCTGTGCCAGAATAAGCTGACTTTCGGGCATTCCGACTCTCTCAACCGCCTGTGCCGCAGCCACAGCCACTACAAGTGCCTGCGGATCCGCATTACCCACATCTTCCGATGCACAAATCATTATTCTTCTTGCTATAAATTTAACGTCCTCACCCGCATACAGCATCTTGGCCAGATAGTAAAGCACCGCATCGGGATCCGAGCCTCTCATGCTCTTGATAAAGGCGGATATCGTATCGTAATGATTATCACCCGTCTTATCGAATCTTACAACTCTCTTCTGTATGCATTCCTCTATGATGGGAAGCGTTATATGAATCTTACCGTCCTCTGACTTATCCGTCGTAAGAACCGCAAGTTCTATGGAATTAAGCGCATGTCTCGCATCTCCGCCCGATATATCGGCAAGTGCTTCAAGCGCTTCATCACTTATATCCGCGTTATATGCGCCAAGACCTCTTTCATTATCGCTTAATGCCCTGTTTATCAATGTCTTGATATCATCAGTATCAAGCGGCTTAAGTTCAAATATCATGGAACGCGAGATCAAAGCTCCGTTGACCTCAAAGAACGGATTCTCCGTCGTGGCTCCTATAAGGATAAGCGTTCCGTCTTCGACAAAGGGTAAGAGATAATCCTGCTGCCCCTTATTGAATCTGTGTATCTCGTCTATAAAGAGTATGGTCTTCTTGCCGTACATTCCGGCAGTCTGCTTGGCCTGCTCAACGACCTCTTCCATGTCCTTCTTACCCGAAGTCGTGGCGTTGATCTGCTTAAACTCACTGCTGGTGGTCCCCGCTATGACCTTGGCAAGAGTGGTCTTGCCTGTGCCCGGAGGTCCGTAGAATATAAGGCTGCTAAGCTTATCCGCCTTGATCGCACGGTATAACAGCTTATCCTTGCCCACGATATGCTGTTGTCCAACTATTTCATCAAGAGTCCTGGGTCTGAGTCTTGCCGCAAGCGGCGACTCCTTCTCCTTATTACTCTCTCTCATATAATCAAAAAGATCCATATCTACTTAAATTGATTATTATCCTTATTGTATCTGTAGCCGACCGCACCAAGCTTGCTAACTATCTCATCCTTATCAACGTCAAGATTGTCACACAGTGAATCAAAGCTGTCGTATTCGTCTCTCAACTTCATATTGATAAAGCTTAAAAGCATCATCGGATCATTAGGTATCATATTATTCTCCATCCGCAAAACACTTGTATTATAGCCTATGACCGCCTTTACCACAATATACAAATGATTATTCCTTGCAATATGTCTCCCAGAACTTCTCCGCAACCATGGATAACTTACGTTCCTTATCGCGGATACATACATATGTGGCGAAAACATCGGGAGAAACTATGCGCTTAACGGCTATGTCATCTCCTATATAATCGGCCACCGCACCGGGGAATATCGATATGCCTACTCCCTTCCTCGTAAGTTCTATTGCATTCTGCATATGCGCCAGGCGGCATACTATCCTCGGAACTATATCAAGAGGAGCGAACCAGTCTTCAATCTCCTTAAGTCTTGAAGCTCTTGAGGGAATTAAAAGTCCGTATGGAGCAAGTCTTGATAATTCGACGGTGTCTCCGGGGATAAGCGCAAGCGGATGATCGCTTGGCATGATTGCAACCCATGGCTCCTTATATACTTCCACACCTTCAAGCGATTCTTCATCAAAAGGTGCCGTGATCAGACCTATCTCACACAGTCCGTTGTGAATCCTCTGGACAATGTCATCGGTATTACCGTTCCAGAGATTGAATTCCACATGCGGATATTCCTGCGCAAAACCGGCTATCCAGCCTGAGAGTATCTGCGGAGCCTTGGCTTCTACCGTTGCAAGATAAAGTATACCCTGCAAGCCCTCGCTCATATCTCTTATATCTTCTATCGAGCGGTCGGACAATGCGGCAATCTGACTCGCATACTGTCTGAAACGCACACCGGCTTCCGTAAGCGTCACGCCATGATTCTTACGTTCAAAAAGCTTGGCGTCAAGTTCTTCCTCAAGATCTCTTATCTGACGGCTTAAGGGTGGCTGTGCGATAAGCAGCTTATCCGCGGCCTTTGTAAAACTCCCCTCTTCCGCTACCGTAAGAAAGTATCTTATATGCCTTAATTCCATCGTTATTCCCTCTTTGTAAAGTTTGTCCTGATATACCTGTAAGGTATTGCCACTATTACATTATATGTATTTTACACTAACAAGTCAATCTGATATGATGTAATCAGAAAGAGGGAAGAACCTCAAAAAACAGAACTTATTGGTATAGTTTAAGGGTTGATACAGTAAAAGGAGGTACGGTTATGAAGAGATTATTTGAAATTATTGAGAAGGCAATGGAAGAGTATTACGACACATTCGCAAGGTAAGTTGTCCTTATAAAATCGGTATTCACAGTAAATAGTGTTGTCATACTTAAGAAAGCCCCGCGGTATAGCCACGGGGCTTTCGTCTGTCTTGTTTATGGATTTGCTCACATCTTATTCAATCGATGCTGTCAGTTCATTATCTTTTACGTCGATCCTGATAGTTCGTCCCTCGTCTATGTCACCTTCAAGGATAAGCTTAGCAGACAGAGTCTCGACATATTTTTGCATGTAACGCTTAAGCGGCCTTGCTCCGTATATCGGATCGTAGGCATTGTCGGCTATGAAGGTCTTGGCCGCATCGGATAAAGCTATGCTTATGTCACGGTCTGCAAGACGCTTATTAAGGTCATTAAGAACAAGGTCTATTATTCCGCCTATATTGTCCTTGGTAAGCGGCTTAAACAGTATGGTCTCATCCAGTCTGTTAAGGAATTCGGGTCTGAAATGAGCTCTTAACTCATCCATAACCGCCTTCTCGGCCTCGGGACGGATTGAACCGTCAGCGTCTATTCCGTCTATCAAATACTGCGCGCCGATATTGGATGTCATGATAAGAATCGTGTTCTTAAAGTCCACGGTCCTGCCCTGGCTGTCTGTTATTCGGCCGTCATCAAGCACCTGCAGCAGGACATTGAATACATCGGGATGAGCCTTCTCGACTTCATCAAAAAGCACGACAGAATAAGGCTTACGGCGAACCGCCTCTGTAAGCTGGCCGCCCTCATCATATCCGACATATCCGGGAGGCGCTCCGATAAGTCTGGATACGGAGTACTTCTCCATATATTCGGACATATCGATACGTACCATGTTATTCTCATCATCAAATAAGGCTTCGGCAAGACTTTTGGCAAGTTCGGTCTTACCAACACCCGTAGGACCGAGGAATAAGAACGAACCTATGGGCTTGCTCGGATCCTTTATACCCGCCTTGGACCTTATGATCGCCTCGGTAACCTTGGTAACGCCCTCATCCTGTCCTATGACTCTCTTATGGAGTTCCTCATCCAGATGCAGGGTCTTGTTACGCTCGGATTCACCAAGCTTACTAACCGGGATTCCCGTCCAGCGCGATACTATTCTTGCTATCTCTTCATCCGTTACAGCCTCATGGACAAGCTTCATCTTGCCGCCCACCGCGGCTTCCTCGGATTCAAGGTTCCTTATTACCTCAGGCAGAATGCCGTATTCAAGTTCACCGGCTTTCTCGTAATCGCCCTCTCTTTTGGCTATCTCTATGTCATTTTTAAGCTGCTCTCTCTGCTCTCTTAACCTTGAAAGCTTATCGACTGCAGCCTTCTCATTGTCAAGTTCGGCCTTTTTAACGTTATACTCATCCTGAAGTTCGGCAAGCTCTTTCTGTAAATCCGCAAGACGCTCCTTTGAAAGCTTATCCTCTTCTTTTTTAAGGGCCGCCTCTTCTATCTGAAGCTGAGTGATCTTACGACTCATCTCATCCATCTCGGCAGGCATAGAATCCATCTCGGTCTTGATAAGCGCGCATGCCTCATCCACAAGGTCTATGGCCTTATCCGGAAGGAATCTGTCGCTTATATATCTGTGAGAAAGGGTTGCCGCAGATACGAGCGCATTGTCAAGGATCTTAACATGATGGTAATTCTCATACCTTTCCTTAAGACCTCTTAAAATGGATATTGTATCCTCGACCGTAGGTTCATCCACCATAACGGGCTGGAATCTTCTCTCCAAAGCCGCATCCTTCTCTATATACTGCCTGTACTCATTAAGAGTGGTGGCACCTATACAGTGAAGCTCTCCTCTTGCAAGCATGGGCTTAAGCATATTGCCGGCATCAAGCGCTCCGTCCGTCTTGCCGGCACCCACTATCGTATGAAGCTCATCAATGAATAAGATGATCTCGCCGTCGCTGTTTTTAACATCTTCAAGCACGGCCTTAAGTCTTTCCTCGAATTCACCTCTGTACTTGGCGCCCGCCACAAGCGCGCCCATATCCAGGGCAAATATCTTCTTATCCATAAGAGACTGAGGTACGTCTCCTCTTGCTATTCTTCCGGCCAGGCCTTCGGCTACGGCTGTCTTGCCGACACCGGGTTCACCTATAAGTACCGGATTGTTCTTGGTCTTACGCGAAAGTATGCGGATCACGTTACGGATCTCTTCGTCACGGCCTATTACCGGATCAAGCTTCTGATCCCTGGCCTTAGCCACAAGCTCCTGACCGTACTTCTCTAAGGTATCGTATGTAGCTTCGGGATTGTCGCTTGTCACGGTATGATTACCCCTGACTACAGCCAGAGCCTGAAGGAAACGCTCTCTTGTAATGCCGTATTCATTAAATATAGATTTAACTTCTGCATTAGGATTCTTAAGTATGCTTAAGAAGATATGTTCAACAGATACATATTCATCTCCCATCTGCTTGGCCTCATCTTCGGCAGTTATAAGCACCTTATTAAGAGCCTGGCTTACATAGGGCTGACCACCCTGTACCTTGACTCTTTTATCCAATGCCTGCTCAATCCTCTTTTTAAATTCAGAGAATCTGATCTCCATCTTCTCTATAAGTTTGGCTATAAGGCTGTCTTCTATTGTAATTAAAGAGTAGAGAAGATGCTCCTCGTCTATCTCCTGATTACCGTATTCGATGGCAACCTTATCCATGTTCTGAACCGCTTCTATGGATTTCTGTGTGAATTTACCGATATTCATATGGTTACCTCCTGCCGAGCACTTGTGCGAGGCCCGCGAGGCGAATGTCAGATTCGCCGATGCGATAATGCGATTTGGGCTCGGCTCAAATCGCAGGTGTGAAAAATGATGTATCAACATCATTTTTCACACTGCACCTCCTTTATAGTTCTAATTATATTACAAAATTAGCACTCGTCAATAACGAGTGCTAACAATTTTGATAAAATATTTATAAACTGCTTAAATCACAGGCCTAGAAGGCTTCCGTTGCAACAACTGCCTTCTTCCAGCCCGCATACTTACTCTCTCTCTTATCTTCGTCATACTGCGGAGTAAATGTATGGTCCACCATATAATTGTCTATAAGCGCCTGCGGTCCCGCAAAGAATCCAACCGCAAGACCTGCAAGATATGCGGCACCGAGTGCCGTTGTCTCATTGATGACAGGTCGCTCCACGGGCACACCGAGTATATCTGCCTGGAACTGCATGAGCAGGTTATTTTTCACTGCTCCGCCGTCCACCTTAAGCTTCTTAAGCGATATTCCGCTGTCAAGCTCCATGGCTTCAATAAGATCCCTGCTCTGGAAAGCAAGCGATTCAAGCGTGGCTCTAACAAAATGCGCCCTTGTTGTACCTCTTGTAAGTCCGAACACCGCTCCTCTGGCTTTATCATCCCAATACGGAGCACCTAAACCAACGAAGGCCGGAACCACATATACGCCTTCACTGTCCTCACAGCCGCATGCCACTTCTTCACTCTCGGGAGCCGTGGATATAAGCTGCAGTCCGTCTCTTAACCACTGGATGGCCGAACCTGCCACGAATACGCTTCCTTCAAGCGCATATTCCACCTTGCCGTTAAGTCCCCACGCAATCGTCGTAACAAGACCGTGAGAAGAACGGATCGGCTTATCTCCCGTATTCATAAGCAGGAAACAGCCCGTACCGTAGGTATTCTTGGCCATTCCGGGCACAAAACAGGTCTGACCGAAAAGTGCGGCCTGCTGATCGCCCGCAATTCCCGCTATCGGAACTTCAATATTATAGAAATGATAGGGAGCCGTGTGCGCATACACACATGACGAGGGCTTAACCTCGGGAAGCATGGATGCCGGGATATCCAGCTCACGCAGAATATCCTCATCCCACTTAAGGTCAAAGATATTGTAAAGCATGGTTCTGCTGGCATTGCTGTAATCCGTTACATGCGCAGCTCCGCCCGACAATCTGTACACGAGCCACGAGTCGATCGTACCGAACATAAGCTCGCCGTTATCGGCCTTTTGCCTTGCTCCGTCCACATTATCAAGTATCCATTTAATCTTGGTTGCTGAGAAATACGGGTCTATGATCAAGCCCGTCTTGTCCTTGATGACCGATTCAAGGCCCCTGTTACGGAGATCTTCGCAGATATCCGCTGTCTGCCTTGACTGCCAGCAGATGGCATTATATATCGGCTTGCCTGTGCTGCGGTCCCATACCACAGCCGTCTCTCTCTGATTGGTGATGCCTATGGCCTTGACATCCGAAGGTGCTATACCTGACTTAACTATGGCTTCCATATATACAGACACAACAGAAAGCCATATCTCATTGGCATCATGCTCCACCCAGCCGGGCTTCGGGAAATACTGTGTGAATTCCTTCTGCGCCACCTGGACGATATTGCCGTCTTTATCAAAAATGATTGCTCTGCTGCTCGTAGTCCCCTGATCTATCGCCAGTATATATCCTGCCATATTACACCCCTTTTAATCCTGATTTAGCCCTGGTTACCCGGTGCCTGCATCGGCGGTCCCTGTATCCCGTTAAGCTTAAGAGATAATTTAAGGAAAACCGGCATCAGTATAAATATGAGTATATATGCCACTATTAAGCTTACTACAAGTGAGCTTAAAAACATCGGTAAAAACGGCATCTGTGCGCCGTGAGCCGTTGCGTTCCTGTATGCCAGGAATACCATCGCAAGCGTTATTACCGGTGTATATATAAGGTCCGACACGAGGGTGTCGATAAGTCGTGCTTTAAGTGAACGAGGACCGCCGTTTTTAGCGTGGATGGAATCTGATATCTTCTTCATGGGTACAATGAATCCGATAACAAGGCTTATGATCGTGCTTACCACAAAGCTTATGAGCCATCCGGGCACGCTGAAAGCTCCGGACTGACGGCTTCCGAGCAGATTGCCTACAAGTGACAGGCAAAAGCTTAATGTCACTCCCATAAATACACTTACGGTCATTCCGACTTTCTTCATCTTCGCTTCCATGTATCAGCCCTCCTCTTCTTCGGGGTCCTTGCTGCTGTCCTTAAGCATGCCGGTGTAGAATTCGTTGCTGTCAAGCAGCTCTAACATACACTCGACAACTTCCGGATCAAACTGTGTACCGGAATTATTCTTAAGTTCCTCTATTATCTTATCCTTCGTAAGTCTCTGTCTGTAACATCTGTCCGAACTCATGGCGTCATATGAATCAGCCACACAGATGATACGTGCCAGGAAAGGAATATTCTCTCCCGCAAGTCCGATGGGATATCCCGTTCCGTCGTAGTGCTCATGGTGATACCTTGCACCTTCCGCTATTCCTTCGATAGCCGAGAAATCCTTAAGAATCTCAGCACCCTTGGCAGCATGCGTCTCGATTATCGCACGCTCATCCGGCGTAAGCTTTCCGGGCTTGTTAAGAATCTCATCGGGGATATATATCTTACCTATGTCATGCAAAAGCGCTATGTAGTATATGAGCTCGACATCTCTTTCAGGGAGCTTAAGCTTCTTGGCAAGTTCCTTGGAATAATATGCGACTCTCATCGAATGACCCTTGGTAGAGGGGTCCTTGGTATCGATAAAGTTGGAGAAAGTCTGCATGGTCTGCAGGATAATGATCTTATCCTCATCACTTTCTCTCTTTAAAGGAGCAAGCCTTGTCTCAACCACGATTGATGATAAGAGGATTACGCCCAAAACGATGGATAAAAGAACATTGAACCAATACAGCTTGTAATCTCTCATCTGATATACGGGTTGGAAAGTAAAAGTAATCTCCTCTATCTCACGGATCTCTGAACTTATGATGATAAATCCGAAAGTCTGAATATCATTAGCCTGTACATCCACGTTATGCTCAACGCTTGAAACGCGCATGATATTGTCGTTAAGAGCATATTCTATGTTCCATGAATCCGACAATCTGGATTCCTTGGGCAGCTTAATGTCCGCATACCAGTTCGTGATGTTCTGAGATGTATTGTTATGGATTACGGCATCATACTGGATACCGTATTCATCGGGACCTTCCTGCCAGTCCTTGGAATGCTTAAGCGTAACAAAAACATCATCATCCGAATCATCGTCCATCTGATGTCTCTGTTCTATCGTCATGGTTATGGGAATTGATGCCTTGTGCTCAAGGTAGCTGTAGACCAGCATATTGAAAATGACAAATACTCCGTATATGAAGATTGCCAGACCGTTCTTCTTAAACATGTGATTATACACCTGTCCTCTTATTAATTCCGACCTTCCCCTTTATACATAATATAAGGATAATGTACTATTTCCTATAATAAATGTCAAATCATTTAGTCCTTTTGTACGAGTCAAAATAATTAAAAAAAGGTATTGACATCCGCAAATTATATGATAATATGAACATATGAACAGTTATTCATATGTTCATATCGGGTATGTATACAGGAGGAAAATTTATGATCAGGTTGCCGGATGACGACACACTCAACAAGCTTTCCGAATTCTACAAGGTTTTCGGAGATTATACGCGAGTCAAGCTCTTATGCCTTTTAAGGCAGGGCGAGATGTGTGTACAGGACATTGCCGATTCTTTGGGCATGACGCAGTCAGCGATTTCACATCAGTTGCGCGTACTTAAGTCCATATCCCTCGTGAACGGACGAAGGGAAGGCAAGACCGTCTTCTACTCACTTGCGGATGACCATATATCCGGAATACTTGATATGGGACTTGAACACATCAACGAATAGCAGGAGGATCACATGAACAAATTATTTATTTTGGAAGACCTTGATTGCGCACACTGCGCAGGTAAGATTGAAGAGGAGACAGCAAAGATTGCAGGTGTTATCAGCAGCAAGTGCACTCTCTTAACGCAGAAGCTTAAGCTGGAATTGGCTGATGATGCCGATGTTTCCGCCGTAACCAAAGAAGTTAAATCTATAGTTAACAAATTCGAACCTGATGTGACCGTAATCGAAAAATAATACTGAACCTGCCGCTTTAAGGCAGGATTATACGTCAGATATCCCGGAGGAGCACAATGTCTAAGAAGTTAAAAAAGGGACTCTTCAGAATAATCATATGCGCCGTCGCTTTCATAGCGGTCAAGCTGCTTGAGGCATTCACACCCATAGCAGATTATAAATATGTCACACTTATATTATACCTGGCTATATATATAGGTATCAGCCACGACATTATAAAGAAGGCCTGTATGAACATAATCAGGGGCAATATGCTTGATGAGAACTTCCTTATGATGATAGCTTCAATCGGAGCTTTCTTCATCGGAAGCTATTCCGAAGGCGTAGCCGTAGTGCTCTTCTATCAGACCGGTGAATGGTTCCAGTCTTACGCCGTAGGTAAGAGCCGTAACTCCATTAAGGAGCTTATGAGCATCCGTCCCGATTATGCGGTTGTTATAAGAGATGGCGTTGAGGAAGAAGTCGATCCCGACGAAGTTTCCACAGGCGAGACCATAATTGTACGTCCGGGCGAGCGCATACCGCTTGACGGAACCGTTACGGAAGGTATTACAGCCTTGGATACCATGGCTTTGACAGGCGAAAGCGTTCCAAAGGACATAGTTCCCGGAGATGACGTAATCTCAGGATGCGTCAACTTAAGCGGCCTTATCAAGGTCAATGTTACAAAAGAATACAGCGAATCAACCGTATCCAAGATTTTAGAGCTGGTTGAGAACGCTACAGATAAAAAGGCCGAATCGGAGAATTTCATCTCAAGATTCGCCAGATACTATACTCCTTCGGTCGTAGGTGCGGCAGTGCTTTTGGCTGTCATCCCTTCAATCGTTACGGGACAGTGGCTTACATGGATATACAGAGCCTTATCGTTCCTTGTTATCTCATGCCCCTGCGCACTTGTAATAAGCATCCCCTTAAGCTTCTTCGGCGGTATAGGCGGAGCGAGCAGGGAAGGTATCCTTGTAAAGGGAAGCAGCTATTTGGAGCAGCTTAACAAGGCTGAGATTATAGCCATGGATAAGACCGGAACCCTTACAAAGGGAGTGTTCGGCGTAGACAGCGTAAATGTTGAGTCAGATGATATATCAGAGGATGCTCTTTTAAAAGTGGCAGCCATAGCCGAGAGCTACTCTTCCCACCCCATAGCCGTATCTTTGGTGGATACGTATATTAAGAAGTCGGGAAGCGACAGAGACAGCCTAAAGGCAGCCATCGAGGATATCGAAGAGATAGCCGGACACGGCATCAGAGCAGGAATAGAGGGAAAAGAATACTTCGTAGGTAACGCCAAGCTTATGAAAGATAAGGGAATAAGCGTATCCGAGTCCGAATCGTCCGGCACGATAGTCTATGTATCTGACGGCAAGAAGCTCTTAGGGCACATTCTTTTATCCGATATCGTCAAAGATGACGCGGCATCGGCAGTGGCCGGCCTAATAAAATGCGGAGTGAAGCGTATCGTAATGCTTACGGGCGACAGAAAAGCGACCGCTGAAGCAGTCGCCGGTAAGATCGGTATCAAGGAATATCATTCGGATCTTCTTCCTGCGGATAAGGTTCAGATTGTTGAAGACCTCTTCGCCGATAAGTCCGAAAACGGCAGACTGATATTCGTAGGTGACGGCATCAACGATGCACCCGTTTTGGCCAGGGCCGATATAGGCATAGCGATGGGAGGCTTGGGAAGCGATGCAGCGATTGAGGCTGCGGATATCGTCATAATGACCGATGAACCCGGCAAGATTGCCAAGGCCGTCGCAATTTCAAGAAAGACTTTAAAGATAGTGCGCGAGAACATCGTATTCGCCATAGGCGTTAAGCTTCTGGTGCTTGTACTTGCAGCCGTGGGATTTGCCACAATGTGGGCTGCCGTATTCGCTGATGTCGGCGTCGCATTCATAGCAATACTTAACGCAATGAGGGCCCTTAAGACTTCTTAAGCGGCCCTCATACCTTCATTATGGATTCTCTTATCTTCAGTTCTTCAATCCGTCAAGATACTCCGTAACTTTTTCCTGAATAGACTTAGCCGTCGTGGTCGCATCATATGCACCCATGAAGTAACCCGTAGTCTCTTCGTCTATTATGCTCATAAGCGCTGTGTTCTCACAACCCATTCTGTCTATCATATATATGCTGTTAAGCAAAGCTTCGCTCTCATCTCTGTCAAGCGGAGTGAGTTCGACGTATTCCTCGCCGACAAGATATGTGGGATTTTCCCATGTAAATGAGTCTTCCGAATAGTAGTTCTTATACTTTCCGCCCGCATCCTTAACGGCTGCTTCAAGCGCTTTCTTGGCCGTCGGAAGATTAAGATAGATATCATCGCCTATGTCCTCATTATAGAACATACGGACAAATCTCCATGCGGCATCCTTATTCTCACTTGCCTCACATATTGAATAAGCGTAGTTAAAGCTTATGCTGCTTCCCATCTCAGACTCCGTGGGGAATCCGACCATCGTAACGGGTTCACCGAAGACACCTCTGTATCCTTCTATGTAAGAATTGATGTCATATATGCCCCTTATCTCACATAACGCCTTGTCATTCCTGTAAGCCAGAGCATAATCGTTATAAGGCCAGCCGTGGTCCTCATCCTGACTGCTGTCATAACTGTAGTCAGAAGGATAGGTCGACACATAAGATATCAGTTTCTGGAAGTCAGTATTGTCAAAGCTGCATGTGAAGTTATTCCAGTCAATATAGTCCTCTCCCACACTTTCGAAGATATTGTACATAAGGCTGGTCTGTATCCAGTTGCCGTATATATCCGCTCCGGAATATCTCGCGGTCGAAAGGAAGGTGCTTAACTTATTGCCCATCTTGTTGCCCATGTAATAGCTCTTGGCCAAAACCGTATTGATACCGAAATCAGGAGTGAACATGTAAAGCTTGTCATTCATTGAGCATGCTTTTATAACATTCGGGGCATAATTATCAAGATTAATCTCCGAATCACTCTCAATAAACGGCTTCTGATCGGCAAAAAAGCCCTTGCTCATATATGCCTTGAAAGGAATGTTGGAGTTAACGATCATGACATCCGGGATCCTGCCCTCGTTTATGTCTTTCATTATCGTCTCTGTTCCGAGCGTATAATCGGCGGCTATACCCATACGGGAATAATCCAGAACAGCAATTCTGCATTCCTTATCAGTCTTGTTGTACTCGGTTATCATCTTGGCCGTATCATCGGAAAGACCCACACAGGCCACCGTCAGCTTCTTCCTGGCATCCGAAGAAAAATCATATGGTGAGAAAAGTCCCAAAACCACACTTTCATTCTCGTAATCATAAAAAGAACCGATTATATCGTTATTCTCAAGTACCCTTATGTTCTCAAGATATGTAAGCGGTCTGTCTATAGCCGGGAAATTCATCAGCTTCTTATATGTCGCATCACCCACACTGTATGTACATATACCGTTATCACCCGACACGACAAAATCCGTCGTTGTTCCCGGACATACGGCATATGCCCTTGTCATGGAGAACGGAAGATCCTTAACCTCGGTCTGCTTTCTGGATTCCACATTGACAACGCATAAATCGTCTCCGTCGACTCCGTATGACAGAATTGCAATTTCATCACCTGATAAGGGATAGAATCTGTCCATCGAATCGGCATCTTTTGTCATGAACTTATCAACCGCCTCGTTGTTTTCAAAACGCATAAGGCCCTCGTTGGTAATGGCCATAAGCTTATCCGACTGTGTAACAAGTATATCTTTAACCGTAAAATCGTATGATGAATCTTCAAAAATAACCGACTGGGCAAGCTGTCCTTCCTTATCGTATTCAACAAGCTCGTATGCATTGAAATATCCGTACTGATCGTCGTAATTGCTCGTTGAATGGATAAAATAGACATTACCCTTGCTGTCTGCACAGAAATCATACATGCTGTCATCGTAATCCATCATAAGCGTAAAGCCTTCACCCGTCGGCTTACCGTTATAATCATAGTAATCAACAAGCAAAGTTATCGCATTGTCCGGATACACTCCTTCATCAGCCGCATCATAGTCATATTCCTTACTGCATATGATGATATTGTCAGCTGTGTATGCAACCTCGCCGTTATAACTTAACAGTTTCTTTTTAAGGCTGTATGTGTAGGCATCCGTATCATAGAATTCATCAGCAGCCGAAACCTCGGTATCATTGCCTGTATCAGGCTTATTGCCGGAAGTTGTTGTCTGGCTTCCGGCTTCCGGTGTGACCTCCGCATTCTCCGTATCCGTACCCGGCTTTGTCTTACCGCAACCCGTAACGGATCCGACTGCAAGCACGGCGATGAGTACAAATGCCGTCATCATCTTTATTCCGTATCTTTTCCCTTTTACAATTCCTTTCATAACTGTCTCCCTTCCTCTGTCTGTATATTAATTAAATTACAAATTAATATCTTGTTCTTCGTCTCCGCCAAGCATAGTATCGATCAACTGATATATCTCATCTCTTCCGGTCTTATTCTCTGCCGAGAACGGAATTAATATATCCTCTTTATCCAGGTTAAGCGTCTCCTTTATCACCTTGACGCACTTGGCTACTTCACTTCGCTTAAGCTTATCAAGCTTGGTGGCAATAATCACGGGTCTGAAACCGTTGTTCACTATCCACTTATACATATCCAGGTCGTTCTGCCCCGGCTTATGCCTTATATCGATAAGCAGAAAAACCAGCTTAAGCTGCTTGGAACTGTGAAGATATCTCTCTATCATCTTGCCCCACTTGGCCTTGACTTCAACGCTTACAGACGCATAGCCGTAGCCGGGCAGGTCCACAAAATACAGTTCATTATTGATATTGTAAAAATTTATGGTCTGCGTCTTGCCGGGGCTTGAGCTCGTTCTCGCATAAGACTTGCGATTCATAAGTGCATTTATAAGCGATGACTTACCCACATTACTCTTTCCCGCGAAAGCTATCTCCGGCATTGTATTGGCCGGAAGCTTGCTTGTTATTCCGCACACCGTCTCAAGGTCTACGCTTTTGATGACCATATTCATCCTCCGCTTACAGGCGTATCACTTCCTAATTGTCCGTATCTATCGCCTGATAAACAACTTCATCCATATTCGATACGAATATTATATCCATTCCGTCGGTTATCTCTTTGTCGAGTTCTTCGACATCCTTCTCATTCTCCTGCGGCACCAGTACCTTGCGAATGCCCGCAGTCTTGGCAGCCAGAAGCTTCTCCTTAAGTCCGCCTATTGCCAGAACTTTGCCTCTTAAGGTGATCTCACCGGTCATTGCCACTTTGCAGAATACCTTCTTGCCTATGACGGTCGAAAGTATGGCCGTAGCCATTGTTATACCCGCACTCGGACCGTCCTTTGGAACGGCACCCTCAGGTATATGTATGTGAAAATCATTCTCCGAAAAAAGTTCGGGCTTGATATGATACTTCTCGCCGACCGATCTGACATAGCTTAACGCTATTGTCGCCGACTCCTTCATTACATCCCCCATCTGTCCGGTCAGCTTCACTTCGCCTTTACCGGGCATCATACATACCTCTATCTGAAGGGTATCACCGCCTACAGCCGTCCATGCCAGGCCTCTGACTATGCCGACCTCATCCTTTTTATTGGCCATTATAGAAGAATACTTGCGCTTACCGAGGTATTCTTCAAGATTCTTGCTGTTAACGCTTATCTTATCGGGAGTCTTTAATGCGGCCTTCTTGGATCTGCTCTTTGCAGACGTCTTGGCCTTCTTCTCTTCTTCCTGGCGTCTTGAAAGTTCCTGCTTGGCACACTTCCTGCATACCTCTCCGATCTTTCTTTCAAGCTCACGGACTCCTGCTTCTCTCGTATAATAACGTATGATATCTTTAATCGCGCCGTCGGTTATAACAAGATTTTTCTTAGTCATTCCGTTGGCTTCATACTGCTTTGCCATCAGATGTTCCTTGGCTATATGGAACTTCTCGTTCTGTGTATAACCGGATATCTGTATAAGCTCCATCCTGTCAAGCAAAGGTCTCGGAATCGTACTTGTATCATTGGCCGTAGCAACGAAAAGCACCTCCGAAAGATCTATCGGAAGTTCAATGTAATGATCCCTGAACTGCTTGTTCTGATCGGGATCTAATACTTCCAAAAGGGCTGAGAAAGTGTCACCCTTATAGTCATTGCTGACCTTGTCTATCTCATCCAAAAGCATAAGCGGATTCTTAACTCCCGCATGCCTTAATCCCGTAGCTATACGACCGGGCATGGCTCCGACATATGTACGTCTGTGACCTCTTATCTCCGCTTCGTCCCTTACTCCGCCGAGGCTTACCCTTATATATTCTTTATCCAGAGCTCTTGCGATACTCTTGGCTATGGATGTCTTACCCGTTCCGGGAGGTCCCACGAGGCACATGATCGGACTGCGTCCCTTCGATGTCTGTGCTCTTACCGCCAAAAATTCCAGAACTCTCTCTTTTACCTTATCAAGCCCGTAATGATCTTCTTCTAAAATCTCGGATGCATGCTCAATATCGGTATTGCCCGCCGCGGTATGATCCCAGGGAAGTTCAAGCAGAGTCTCTATATATGACCTTAATACATAGCCCTCCTGACTTGACTCGGATATGTTGTCAAAGCGACGTATCTCCTTGCGGATTCGCTCCTTTATCTCATCCGATGCCTCAAGTTCGTCCACCTTCTTGTTAAAGAGCTCGCTGTCCGTGTATTCTTCACCCTTGGACAGTTCCTTCCTTAAGATGGCCATCTGCTCACGCATGATGTATTCGCGCTGGTTCTGATTCACCCTGCTCTGTATATCCTGATTAAGCTTATAATGGATCTTGGCTATATCCGTCTCCTGACAGAGGATGGTAGATAACATCTCATATCGGTCCGCCGTGGATATGGCCTCTAAAAGCTGCTGCTTCTTATCGTAGGCAATCGGAATGTTCATCGCTATACGGTTAACGATCTCACCGAGACTCATCGAAGAATCAATCTGCGAATTGAGTGTCTGGCTGATCTTGGGATGGTACTCAAGATAGCCGCTTAACATCTCAACCATCGTACGGAAAGCGGCCTCCTCATAATTCCTGTCATCGCTTATGTGGCCGTCATCCTCTTCTATTAAGTCAATGTCGCCAAGCGCATATACACCCTGTGCCTTGGCCGTTGTCATGTCGTTCAGCTTTGCTCTGCCCACGCCTTCGGCAAGCACACGTATGGTGTTGTTGGGAAGCTTGGTGATCTGTCTTACCTGAATCACC
>JAEEGJ010007895.1_pt1 | contig 29881 bp, 26 predicted proteins | sample 8958761 | NCBI WGS metagenome assembly JAEEGJ01 (sample SAMN16246546, study PRJNA631951) | gut metagenome | biome: gut microbiome; feature: rumen; material: RS-attached | host: Bos | place: Iran: Karaj | collected 2018-10
TTGCCTTTCAGGATGTTGCTCTCGCCGATGAAATCGGCCACGAAGCAGTTGACCGGCTCGTTGTAGATGTCGATCGGGGTGCCGATCTGCTGGATCTTGCCCTCGTTCATCACCACGATGGTGTCGGAGAGCGTCAGGGCCTCCTCCTGGTCGTGGGTGACGTAGATGAAGGTGATGCCGAGTTTCTTGTGCATCTCCTTCAGCTCGATCTGCATGTCCTTGCGCATCTTGAGGTCGAGCGCGGCGAGCGGCTCGTCCAGGAGCAGGATCTTGGGCTGGTTCACCAGGGCGCGGGCGATGGCCACGCGCTGCTGCTGGCCGCCGGACAGCGACTCCACGTCGCGGTCTTCGTAGTCCGACATGCTCACGAGCTTGAGGACGCGCTTGACGCGCTTCTCGATCTCCTTCTCCTCCACGCCCTGCAGCTTGAGGCCGAAGGCGATGTTGTCGTAGACGTCGAGGTGCGGGAACAGGGCATAGCGCTGGAAGACCGTGTTGAACGGGCGCTTGTAGGGCGGAATGCCGGAGATGTCCTTGCCGTCGAGCAGGATTTCGCCCTCGTCGGGGGCGAGGAAGCCGGAAATCAACCGCAAGGTCGTGGTCTTGCCGCACCCCGAAGGGCCCAGCAAGGTCACGAACTCACCCTTGCGGATATAGAGGCTGATATCATCGAGGACGACCTTGTCGCCGTACCTCTTGCTGACGTGCTTGAGGTCAATGATATGATCGTCTGCCATCTCTTACCAGAGCTTGAAACTGAGGTTGTAGAGGATGCCGGCGCAGAGCTGGAAGCCGCCGAGGAGGCTGTCATACGCTGTGAAGGCGTGGAGACGGAGGTCCTGGGAGTCGAAGAGCGGATAGAACTGCGCAACGGCGCCGAGGTTCCACCAGTTGCCATCCTCGATGCCCTTGGGGGCGATGATGTAATTGCCGCGCAGGCCGAAGTCCCAGCGCTCCGAGGGGGCATACTGGAAGACGCCGTGGAAGGTGCTGCCCTTCATGAAATCGTCGTACTCTTCCGTCATGCCGGCGGTGTTGCTCCAGTCCAGGGTGAGGCTGAAGTCACCGAAAGTAAACATGTTGCCGAGGCTGAACAGCCACGTATATTGACCGGGCTCGGTGCCGAACGCCGTAGCGCTCCACAGCGGGGAATACCAGTCGTATTCGCCGCTCCACTGGGCAGAATAGGTCCAGAGACCGCTCGCGAAGGGGTGTTCGCCGAAGGGCGAGGTGGTCATCTGGAGACTGAAGGTGGACAGCTCGGACGGGGTCGTGTAGGAGACCTTGCCACCCCACTGGTAGCAGGAGAGGTCGTTCCACAGCGGCGAAGCCAGCTGCGGGTGCACGAACCAGTCGTAATCGTCGTACTCGTGTCCTCCAGTCATGATGCAATTCTTACCCAGATTGAAAGTCCAGGAACCGAAGGTCAGGTCCACATAGGCGAGGTCGAACACGTTGTTGGAGTCGGAATGACCCAGCATACGGTACAGGTCGCCGCTCTCCTCGAGGCAGCCTGCGAAAGAGGATGCGGAGAAAAGGTGGGCAGCTACGGTCCAGGAAAAATGCTCCGAGGCGGAGCCTTCGAATAAGGTGTAAAGGGAAGAATTGCCGAGGGAGAATTCCGGTTCACTTCCGAAAATCGGGTTCACATCCAGACGCGGGATGATACTGACCTCGGCGTAGTTACCGAGATCGTCAGCCTCTTGCGAGTGCGCAAGCAAGCCGAGCAGCAGCGCTGCGATCGATAAAAGGTATTTCTTCATTTCTAACCATAAAAAAGGGGTTGGTGAAACTTCGGCGCAAAGGTATTAAAAAATTTTATAAATTTGTTTTCTGACTGATAAATTCTCGCTCCGTATGTACAATTTCGACGAAATCATTCCCCGGCGGGGTACCCGCTGCATCAAATATGACACCTTGCAGGAGCATTTCGGCCGTCCTGACCTGAATCCTTTGTGGGTGGCGGACATGGACTTCCGCACCCCGGACTTCATCCTGGACGCCCTCCGGCGCCGCCTGGACCACCCCGTCCTGGGCTACCCTTCCACGGGTGACGACTTTTTCGAGATCGTCTCGAAGTGGGTGGAGGACCTGCACGGCTGGAAGGTCCCCGCGTCGTGTTTCCGCTACGTGCCCGGCATCGTCAAGGGATTCGGGTTCGCGGAGCGCTGCTTCCTGCAGCCCGGCGACAAGGTCATCATCCAGAAGCCGGTCTACCATCCTTTCCGCATCGTGGCGGAGGAGAGCGGCTTCGAGGTGGTCAACAATCCCCTGCGCCCCGTCTTTGACGCCGAGGGCTTCCTGCAGACCTACGAGATGGACCTGGAGGACCTGGAGCGCAAGATCGACGCCCGCACGAAGATCCTCCTGCTGTGCAATCCGCACAATCCCGGCGGCGTCTGTTTCCCGGCGGAGACGCTGCGCCGCCTGGCGGACCTCTGCGACCGCCACGGGATCATCGTCCTGTCGGACGAGATCCACGCGGAGATGGTCCTCGGCGGGCGGCGCCACATCCCCTTCGCCTCCGTCAGCGAGGCCGCGGCGCGCTGCGCCATCACCTTCATGGCCCCGTCCAAGACCTTTAATATAGCGGGCGTGGTCAGCTCCTACGCCATCGTGCAGAACCCCGCGCTCGCCGAGCCCTTTTTCAAATACCTGGAGTCCAACGAGACCGACTATCCGCCCATCTTCTCGGCCGAAGCCACGCGCGCGGCCTACACCGAGGCCGGCAAGGCCTGGCGCGCCGAGATGCTGGAATACGTGCAGGGCAACGTCGACTTCGTGGACGGCTGGCTGCGCGCCCACCTGCCGCAGGTGCGCGCCGTGCGCCCGCAGGCGTCCTTCCTCGTGTGGCTGGACTGCCGCAAGCTGGGCCTCCCCCAGCCCGCGCTCGTGGACCTGTTCGTCAACGGGGCCCGGCTCGCGCTCAACGACGGCACCGTCTTCGGCCCCGAAGGGACCGGTTTCATGCGGCTGAACATAGGATGCCCGCGCGCGAACCTGAAAGCGGCCCTGGAGGCGCTAGCCGCGGCCCTCTGAACCGCAGGAATAAGGCATTGTAAGTGCCGTAAAGCAAATGGAATAAATAATCCGGACGGATAAAGTTTGGAGATATTAAAATATTTTATTACATTTGCGAAGTTATGTTTCAAGTGTATTGCCAGATTTCCCGACGAGACCGAAGATAGGAGGCGTAGAACCCTCCCACATCCTCGGAAATTCAACGTCATCCGCCCGGTCGGGCCGGGCATGACAGACAAACAATCAACAATATGAATTTTCGCTCAATAATTGCAATTGACAATCTCGGTTTGTCTTGCCATTAGGGGCTTTATTGTATAACGATGAACATCCAAGTCATGGTGGCTGACGAAAGCCACACCCGTTTCGCCGAAGAGATCTGTGAGGAAATTTATATCTCTTCGCTCGAACGCAAGACCGGCATCGCCAAACGTACGCCGGAATACATCAACGAAAAGATCCGTGCCGGCAAGGCCGTCATCGCCATTTCCGACGAAGGCGAATTCGCCGGTTTCTCCTACATCGAATCCTGGGGCGGCAAGAGCTTCGTCGCCAACTCCGGCCTCATCGTCGCGCACAAGTTCCGCGGCATGGGCATCGCCAGGCGCATCAAGGAGCAGACCTTCATCCTGTCCCGCACGCTTTTCCCGGACGCCAAGATCTTCTCGATCACGACCGGCGCCGCCGTGATGAAGATGAACTACGAATTCGGCTTCCGCCCGGTCCCCTACACCGAGCTCACGGACGACCCGGAGTTCTGGAAGGGCTGCGAGGGCTGCCGCCATTTCGACATCCTGCAGAGCCACGACTACAAGATGTGCATCTGCACGGGCCTTCTGTACGATCCCAAGGAGCACCTGGAGATCCATCATCCGGGCGAATAAAGGTTAACTGAATAAAAGGAAACTATAATATGGAGAAGAAAAAGAAAGTCGTCGTCGCGTTCAGCGGAGGTCTGGACACCTCCTACACCGTGATGTATCTTGCCAAGGAGAAAGGCTACGAAGTGCACGCAGCCTGCGCCAACACCGGCGGATTCAGCGCCGAGCAGCTCAAGACCAACGAGGAGAACGCCTACAAGCTGGGCGCCACCAAGTACGTGACCCTCGACGTCACGCAGGAATACTACGCCAAGAGCCTGAAGTACATGGTCTACGGCAACGTCCTGCGCAACGGCACCTACCCCATTTCCGTGTCCTCCGAGCGCATTTTCCAGGGCATGGCCATCGCCCGCTACGCCAATGAGATCGGCGCGGACGCCATCGCCCACGGCTCCACCGGCGCCGGCAACGACCAGGTCCGCTTCGACATGACCTTCCTGGTGATGTGCCCCAACATGGAGATCATCACCCTGACCCGCGACGGCAACCTGTCCCGCAAGGACGAAGTCGACTATCTCAACGCGCACGGCTTCAAGGCCGATTTCGCGAAGCTCAAATATTCCTACAACGTCGGTATCTGGGGCACCTCCATCTGCGGCGGCGAGATTCTCGACTCCAGGCAGGGCCTGCCCGAATCCGCCTACCTCAAGCAGGTCAGCAAGACCGGCTCCGAGATCCTGAGCCTCGGCTTCGAGAAGGGCGAGCTCAAGAGCGTCAACGGCGTGGAATACACCGACAAGATCGCGGCCATCCAGGCCGTGGAGGCCGTCGGCGCGCCCTACGGTATCGGCCGCGACATGCACGTCGGCGACACCATCATCGGCATCAAGGGCCGCGTGGGCTTCGAGGCGGCCGCCCCGATGCTCATCATCGGCGCCCACAAGTTCCTGGAGAAGTTCACCCTCTCCAAGTGGCAGCAGTACTGGAAGGACCAGGTGGCCAACTGGTACGGCATGTTCCTGCACGAGAGCCAGTATCTCGAGCCCGTGATGCGGGACATCGAGGCGATGCTCGAGAGCAGCCAGCGCAACGTCAACGGCACCGTGACCCTCGAGCTGCGCCCCTACGGCTTCTCCACCGTGGGCGTAGACTCCCCCGACGACCTCGTCAAGAGCAAGCTCGGCGAGTATGGCGAGACCCAGAAGGGCTGGACGGCCGAAGAGGCCAAGGGCTTCATCAAGGTGACCTCCACCCCGCTGCGCGTCTACTACGGCAACCACAAAGACGAATTCAAAGGCAATGATTAAGGTCGGCATCATCGGCGGCGCCGGCTACACGGCGGGCGAACTCCTCCGCATCCTGGTCAACCATCCGGAGGTGGAGATCGTCTTCGTGCACTCCACGAGCAACGCCGGCAATTTCCTGTATGATGTCCACGGCGGCCTGTTCGGGGACACGCAGCTGCGTTTCAGCGACAGCTACGACCTCTCCGCCGTCGACGTGCTCTTCCTCTGCTCGGCCCACGGCAAGAGCCGTGAGTTCTGGGCGGAGAACGCCCGGCCCGCCGGCTTGAAGGTGGTGGACCTGGCGCAGGACTACCGCGACGAATCCGAGGGCTATGTCTACGGCCTGCCCGAGTGGCAGCGCGACCGGATTCTCGGCGCCGACAAGATCGCCAATCCCGGCTGCTTCGCCACGGCCATCCAGCTGGCGCTCCTGCCGCTGGCCGCCGCCGGCCTGCTGAAGTCCACGGTCCACGTGACGGCCATCACCGGCTCCACCGGCGCCGGCGTCAAGCCCTCCGCGACCACGCATTTCAGCTGGCGGACCGACAACCTCTCGACCTACAAGGTCTTCGAGCACCAGCATCTCAAGGAGATCGGCCGCAACCTGGGCATCCTCCAGGGCGCGGACAGCATCGATATCCAGTTCGTCCCGATGCGCGGCGACTTCGCCCGCGGCATCTTCGCCTCCGTGACCGTGGAGACGTCCCTGACGGGCGAAGAGGCGCTCAAGCTCTACCAGGACTACTACGCCGGCGCGGCGTTCACCTTCGTGTCCGACCGCCCGGTGGACCTCAAGCAGGTCGTCAACACCAACAAAGCCATCGTGGCCCCCGAGGTGCACGGCGGCACGCTGGTCGTCTCGTCCGTGATCGACAACCTCCTCAAGGGCGCGTCCGGACAAGCGGTCCAGAACATGAACCTGATTTTCGGAATTCCGGAGACTACCGGCCTGAAGCTGAAGGCATCAGCATTCTAGCAGACTATGGAATTGTTCGACGTATACTCCCTCTTCAACGTGACGCCCGTCCGGGCGAAGGGTTGCAAGGTCTGGGACGACAAGGGCCAGGAATACCTGGACCTCTACGGCGGCCACGCGGTGATTTCCGTGGGGCACTGCCACCCGCACTACAACGAAGTGCTCACCGACCAGCTCGGCAAGATCGGCTTCTACTCCAACAGCGTGCGCAACCCGCTGCAGGAGGAGCTCGCCCGCCGCATCGGCATCGCCAGCGGCTATGAAGATTATTCCCTCTTCCTGGACAACAGCGGCGCGGAATCCAACGAGAACGCCGCCAAGCTGGCGTCCTTCCATACCGGACGCGACCGCATCGTCGCGTTCAAGCGCAGCTTCCACGGCCGCACTTCCGGCGCCGTGGCCATGACGGACAACCCGTCCATCGTCTCCCCCTTCAACGCGCACCACAAGGTGACGTTCTGTGAGCTCAACGACGCGGCGGCCGTGGAGGCCGAACTCGCCAAGGGCGACGTCGCGGGCGTGATCGTGGAGGGCATCCAGGGCTGCGGCGGCATCCATCTGCCGGAATATGCCTTCCTGCAGGCGCTCGAGCGCCTCTGCAAGCAGTACGGCAGCGTCCTGATCCTGGACGAGGTCCAGAGCGGCTACGGCCGCACGGGCAAGTTCTTCGCCCACCAGTGGGCCGGCATCCGCCCGGGCATCATCACGATGGGCAAGGGCATCGCCAACGGTTTCCCCTGCGGCGGCATCCTGATCGCCCCTGAGTTCCAGGCGCGCAAGGGCATGCTCGGCACCACCTTCGGCGGCAATTACCTCGCCTGCGCCGGCGCCCTGGCCGTGCTCGACATCATCGAGCAGGAGGGTCTGGTGGCCAACGCGCTCGCCGTCGGCGACTACATCAAGGAATCGCTCCCCAAGAGCCCGCGCATCAAGGAAGTGCGCGGCAAGGGCCTGATGCTCGGCATCGAGTTCAACGAGAGCGTCGCTCCCCTGCGGCAGGCGCTCCTCTACGACAAGCACATCTTCACCGGCGTCGCCGGCCAGAACATGATCCGGCTCCTCGCGCCGCTTTGCCTGACCAAGGCGGAAGCCGACCGGTTCCTCACCGCATTCAAAGAAGTACTCGGATGAAAACATTCTTCCACGTCAGCGACATCGGCGACCTCGGCGCAGCGCTCGAGGAAGCGAAGCAGGTGAAGGCCACGCCCTATGCGTGGAAGCACCTGGGCGAAAACAAGACCATCATGCTGGTCTTCTTCAACAGCAGCCTGCGCACGCGCCTGAGCAGCCAGAAGGCCGCGATCAACCTCGGCATGAGCCCCATCGTGCTCAACATCGGCCAGGACAGCTGGAAGCTCGAGACCGAGATGGGCGTGGTGATGGACGGCGACAAGTCCGAGCACCTGCGCGAGGCCATCCCCGTGATGACGAGCTACTGCGACCTGATCGGCATCCGCTCCTTCGCGGGCCTGACGGACCGCGAATTTGACTACAAAGAGACCGTCCTGAAGCAGTTCATCGAATACGGCGGCAAGCCCGTGATCAGCCTGGAGTCCGCCACCGTGCACCCCTGCCAGGCCTTCGCCGACCTGATCACGATCGAAGAATACCGCAAGAAGAAGCGTCCCAAGGTGGTCCTGACCTGGGCCCCGCACCCGCGGGCCCTCCCCCAGGCCGTGCCCAACTCCTTCGCGGAATGGATGAACGCGGCTGACGTCGACTTCGTCATCACCCACCCGCACGGCTACGAGCTGGATCCCGCCTTCGCGGGCAATGCGCCCGTCGAATACGACCAGATGAAGGCCCTGGAGGGCGCCGACTTCGTCTACGCCAAGAACTGGAGCTGCCCGGGCGTCACCGACCCCGCGCAATACGGCCAGATCCTGAGCAAGGACATGGGCTGGACCGTGGACGCCAGACATATGGCGGTCACCAACAACGCCTACTTCATGCACTGCCTGCCCGTGCGGCGCAACATGATCGTCTCCGACGAGGTGATCGACGCGCCGACGAGCCTGGTGATCCCCGAGGCGGCAAACCGCACGGTGTCCGCCCAGGTCGTGATGAAACGGATGCTCGAAAGCTTATGATTTCTCTTTATAAGATAGGCGGCAACGTCGTGGACGATCCGGTGGCGCTGGAGCAGTTCTGCGCCGAATTCGCGGCCCTGCCGGGCCCGAAGGTCATCGTGCACGGCGGCGGCGTGAAGGCCAGCCAGGTGCAGAAGGCGCTGGGCCAGGAGCCCGTCAAGATCGAAGGGCGCCGCGTCACCGACGCGGCCACGCTCGAGGTCGTGACGATGGTCTATGCCGGCCTGTGCAACAAGGACATCGTGGCGCGCCTGCAGAAACACGGCTGCAACGCCATCGGCCTGGCCGGCTGCGACGGCAGCGTGGTCAAGGCCCGCAGGCGCGCGCCCAAAACCCTCTCCGACGGCGTCACGAAGGTGGATTTCGGCTTCGTGGGAGACGTCACGGCGGAGAGCGTCAATGTGCCCCTCGTCAAGCAGCTGCTCGACGCGGGGCTGACCCCGGTCTTCTGCGCGATCAACCACGACGGGGCCGGCCAGCTGCTCAATACCAATGCCGACACGATGGCATCTGCAATTTCTGTCGCTTTGGGTGCAAAATTATTTTATTGTTTCGAGAAAAATGGCGTACTTTGTGACCGGAATGACGAGCAGAGCGTGATCCCCCTCCTAGATCCGGACGCCTACGGGCGTCTGAAAGCCGAAGGACGCGTCGTCGAAGGGATGATTCCCAAACTCGACAATGCGTTCCAGGCACTGCGGGATGGAGCCGCCGGCGTCGTCATCCGCAACGCAGCGCGCCTGTTGGAGCCAGGCGGCACGGAATTGAAGATATGAGTTTGCACGAACAATCCATAGAGCTTCTGCGGCAGATGGTCCGTATCCCTTCCCTCTCCGGGCAAGAATCGGACGTCGCCGCCTGCGTTGCTTCTTTCCTGGAGTCGGCCGGCATCCCCGTCGAGCGGCCCAACGGCAATATCGTCGCCGTCAGCCGCCATTTCGATCCTTCCAAGCCGACCCTCGCTCTCGATGCGCATCTCGACACGGTCCCCGTCAACAACGGATATACCCGCGACCCGTATGATTCGGGCAACGATCCCGATATCATCTATGGCCTTGGTTCCAATGACGATGGCGGAAGTGTAGTGTCGATGATTGCTGCATTCCGCCATTTTTTTGAGCGTGAGCTCCCCATCAACCTGATGCTGCTGCTCGTGCGCCAGGAGGAGGTCAGCGGCCCCGACGGGACGCGCTGGCTCTTCGGCCCGGAGGGCATCTTCGCCTCCGGCCGCTACCCCTGGCCGAAGTGGGTGCTCGTCGGCGAGCCCACCTGCATGCGCGCCGCCACGAGCGAGCGCGGCCTGCTGGTGCTTGATGGCGAGGCGCAGGGTGTCAGCGGGCACGCCGCCCGCAACGAAGGCGTCAACGCGCTCTACATCGCCCTGGACGACATCAACGCGCTGCGCGCGCACGTTTTCGCGAAGCATTCTCCCCTGATGGGCGACGTCCATCTCAGCGTCACGCAGATCCAGGCCGGGCAGGCGCACAACGTCATCCCCGACCGCTGCTGCTTCGTGGTGGACATCCGCCCGACGGAGCAATACGACAACCAGGAGATCGTGGACGAGCTGCAGGCCCTGTGCCGCAGCCGGCTCACGCCGCGCAACCTCCTGAACCGCTCGTCGGCCACGCGCCCCGGCTCGGCGCTGCTGCGCACGGCCGCTGCCCTCGGCATCGAGACCTTCTCCTCGCCGACCACCTCCGACTGGATGCGCATCCCCGTGGATGCGCTCAAGATGGGGCCCGGCGACTCTCACCGTTCGCACAAGGCGGACGAATACATCCTGACGCGCGAGATCGCGGAAGGCATTGACGGATACATAGCTTTTATTGAGAATTTATATGGCAACTCTTTGGAATAAAGGCACTTCTGCGACCGAGGCCGTCGACCGCTTCACGGTCGGCAACGACCGCGTGCTGGACCTCCGGCTGGCACGCTACGACGTGCAGGGTTCCCAGGCGCACATCAAGATGCTGGAGCGCATCGGGCTGCTGACGGCGGACGAGCTGTCCGCGCTGGACGCCGCCCTGGCCCGCATCGCGGAGCGCATCGAGGCCGGCGACTTCACGCTCGAACCCGACGTCGAGGACATCCACTCCCAGGTCGAACTCCTGCTCACCCGCGAGCTGGGCGAGGTCGGCAAGAAGATCCACTCCGGCCGTTCCCGCAACGACCAGGTGCTCGTGGACCTCAAGCTCTTCCTGCGCGACGAGCTCCGCACGCTGCGCGACGAGGTGCTGACCGTCTTCCGCACGCTCCAGGCCCTCAGCGAGCAGCACAAAGAGGTGCTCCTGCCCGGCTACACGCACGCGCAGGTGGCGATGCCGTCGTCCTTCGGCCTGTGGTTCGGCGCCTACGCCGAAGCCCTCGTGGACGACATGTACCTGCTGGGCGGCGCCTACAAGGTGGTCGACCGCAACCCGCTTGGCTCCGCCGCGGGCTACGGCAATTCCTTCCCGCTCGACCGCCAGATGACGACCGACCTGCTGGGCTTCGCCTCCCCTGTCTACAACAGCGTCGCCGCCCAGATGCAGCGCGGCCGCACCGAGCGCGCCGTGGCCTCCGCGATGGGCAGCATCGCGCTTACCCTCAATAAATTCGCGGCGGACTGCTGCCAGTATATGTGCCCCAACTTCGGCTTCATCCACTTCCCGGACGAGCTGACCACGGGCTCCAGCATCATGCCGCACAAGAAGAATCCCGACGTGTGGGAGATCCTGCGCGGCAAGTGCAACCGGATCCTCGCCTGCGAGAACGAGATCGCGATGATGTGCAGCAACATGCCCCACGGCTACCACCGCGACTACCAGCTCCTCAAGGACGTCCTCTTCCCCGCCCTGGAGCTGATGCACGAGTGCCTGCAGATGACGGACTACATGCTCGCGCACATTGAGGTCAACGACCACATCCTCGAGAATCCCCTCTACGGCTACCTCTTCACGGTCGAGGAGGTCAACCGCCGCACCCTGGCCGGCACGCCGTTCCGCGAGGCCTACAGGCAGGTGGGCATTGAGGTCAACGAGGGCCGCTTCCGCTACGCGGGCGGCGACCCCGCCACGCTCCGCGCCTCCGACCTGGGGCACACGCACCTGGGGAGCCTGGGCAACTTATGCAACGACAAGATCGCCGCGCTGATGGACGCGGCCTCCGACTGGAAATAGATTATCAAACTGTTATATGGCAACACGCAAAAAAGTGAAACTCGTCCTGCAGAACGGACGCACAATGGAGGGCTGGAGCTTCGGCTACGACGGTCCCTGCGACGGAGAAGTGGTCTTCTCCACGGCCATGGTCGGCTATACGGAGAGCCTCACGGACCCGTCCTTCGAGGGACAGATCCTGTGTATCACGTATCCGATCCTCGGCAATTACGGCATTTCCAAGATGATGTCTGACGCCGGTGGCCTTTTGAAGGGCTTCGAATCCGAGCGGATCCACATCCGCGGCCTGATCGTGACCGACTACTGCGAAGAATACAGCCACTGGGACGCCGTCAAGAGCCTGGGCACCTGGATGGAAGAGCAGAAGGTCCCCGGCATCTACGGGATCGACACCCGCCTGCTGACCCAGATCCTCCGCGAAGAGGGTTCGATGCTCGGCAAGATTGTCCCGGCCGACGACGACAGTGCGTTCGAGGTGGCCGACCCGAGCCTGGAGAACCAGGTCGCGAAGGTCTCCTGCAAGGAAATCATCCGCTACGGACAGGGAGACAAAAAGGTGGTCCTGGTGGACTGCGGCGTCAAGCACCAGATCCTCCGCAACCTGATCGTCCGCAACGTCGAGGTCATCCGCGTGCCCTGGGACTACGATTTCGACCAGCTCGAGTGGGACGGCCTGTTCATCTCCAACGGCCCGGGCGACCCGGTCCACTGCGCCGTCACCGTGGAGCACATCCGCAAGGCGATGGAGACGGGCAAGCCCATCTGCGGCATCTGCCTGGGCAACCAGCTGCTCGGCATCGCCGCCGGCGCCACGACCTACAAGCTGAAATACGGCCACCGCTCCCACAACCAGCCGGTGCGCCAGGCCGGAACGACCAACTGCTACATCACGGCGCAGAACCACGGCTATGCCATCAAGGAAGATACGCTGCCCGCTGACTGGGAGCCCTACTTCATCAACATGAACGACGGCACCAACGAAGGCATCCGGCACAAGTCCAAGCCCTTCTTCTCCGCCCAGTTCCATCCCGAGGCGTCCAGCGGCCCGGAGGATACCGAATTCATCTTTGACGACTTTATCTCCCTGTTATGATCGACCCCAACATAAAGAAAGTTCTGGTGCTCGGATCGGGCGCCCTCAAGATCGGCGAAGCCGGCGAATTTGACTACAGCGGCTCGCAGGCCCTCAAGGCCCTCCGGGAGGAGGGCATCAAGACGGTCCTCATCAATCCCAACATCGCTACGGTGCAGACCTCCGAAGGCGTCGCCGACAAGGTCTATTTCCTGCCCGTGACCCCCTTCTTCGTGGAGAAGGTCATCAAGAAGGAGAAGCCGCAGGGCATCCTGCTGGCCTTCGGCGGCCAGACCGCGCTCAACTGCGGCGTGGCCCTCTACAAGGGCGGCGTCCTCGAGGCCAACGGCGTCAAGGTGCTCGGCACCCCGGTCCAGGCCATCATAGACACGGAAGACCGCGAGCTCTTCGTGGAGCGCATGGACGAGATCGACATCAAGACCATCAAGTCCCATCCTGCCGCCAACCTGGAAGAGGCCCGTGCGGCCGCCCGCGAGGTCGGCTACCCGGTCATCCTGCGCGCCGCCTACGCCCTGGGCGGCCTGGGTTCCGGATTCTGTGAGGACGAGAACGAGCTCGAGACCGTGGCGCGCAAGGCGTTCTCCTTCTCCCCGCAGGTACTGGTGGAGAAGTCGCTGCGCGGCTGGAAGGAGATCGAGTTCGAGGTCATGCGCGACCGCTTCGACAACTGCATCGCGGTCTGTAACATGGAGAATTTCGACCCGCTCGGCATCCATACCGGCGAGAGCATCGTGGTCGCTCCCTGCCAGACGCTGACCAACGACGAGTGCAACTTCCTGCGCAAGAAAGCCATCGACATCGTCCGCCACGTCGGCATCGTGGGCGAATGCAACGTCCAGTATGCCTTCAGCCCCGACGGCGAGGACTACCGCGTGATCGAGATCAACGCCCGTCTGAGCCGCTCCTCCGCCCTGGCCTCCAAGGCCACGGGCTATCCCCTCGCCTTTATCGCGGCCAAGATCGGCCTGGGCTACGGCCTGCACGAGCTCAAGAATACCGTGACCAAGACTACGCCGGCCTTCTTCGAGCCTGCGCTGGACTATGTGGTCTGCAAGATCCCGCGCTGGGACCTCAATAAATTCAAGGGCGTGTCCCGCGAGATCGGCTCCAGCATGAAGAGCGTCGGCGAGGTGATGGCCATCGGCCGCACCTTCGAAGAGGCGATGCAGAAGGGTCTGCGCATGATCGGCCAGGGCGCCAACGGTTTCGTGTGCAACAAGCCGTTCAAGCGCGACGACCTCGACGACCTGCTGCGCCATCCGACGGACATGCGCATCTTCGCCATCGCCGCCGCCTTCGAGGCCGGCTACACGGTGGACCGCATCTATGAACTGACCAAGATCGATCGCTGGTTCCTCTGCAAACTGGCCGGCATCGAGAACACCTACCGCGAGCTCGAAGGATGCAAGAAGCTGACGGACATCGGATTCGACCTGCTCAAGAAGGCCAAGTGCCAGGGCTTCTCCGACATCCAGATCGCCCGCGTGATCGGCACGACCGAAGCCAAGGTACGCGAACTGCGCGCCTTCCTGGGCCTGCGCCCGTACGTCAAGCAGATCGACACCCTGGCCGCGGAGTTCCCCTCCTCGACCAACTACCTCTATATGACCTACAACGGCGAGGTCGACGACATCACCTTCGAGGACGGCTCCAACACCGTCATCGTCCTGGGTTCCGGCGCCTACCGCATCGGCAGCTCCGTGGAGTTCGACTGGTGCGGCGTGAATGCCCTGAACACGCTCCGCAAGAGCGGCTACAAGGCCATCATGATCAACTATAACCCCGAGACCGTCTCCACTGACTACGATGTCTGCGACCGGCTCTATTTCGATGAGCTGAGCTTCGAGACGGTGATGGAGATCTGCGGCCTTGAGAAGCCCTACGGCGTGATCGTGAGCGTGGGCGGCCAGATCCCGAACAACCTGGCCGTGCCCCTGATGCGCGCCGGCGTCCATATCCTGGGCACCACCGCGCACGACATCGACCGCGCCGAGGACCGCAACAAGTTCTCCCAGATCGTGGACAAGCTGGGCATCGACCAGCCGCGCTGGAGCGAGCTGACGACGATGGAAGACGTGGACAAGTTCGTCGACGAAGTCGGCTTCCCGGTCCTCGTCCGCCCGTCCTACGTGCTCTCCGGCGCCGCGATGAACGTCTGCTACAGCAAGGAGGACCTGCGGATCTTCCTCGACATGGCCGTCGAGGTGTCCGAGGAGCATCCGGTCGTCATCAGCTCCTTCATGCAGCGCTGCAAGGAGCTTGAGTGCGACGCCGTGGCCGATGGCGGCAAGGTGATCGCCTACGCGATCTCCGAGCACATCGAGTTCGCGGGCGTGCACTCCGGCGACGCCACCATCCAGTTCCCGCCGCAGAAGATCTACGGCATCACGGCCGCCAAGATCCGCAAGACCGCGGCCGCCATCGCCGCCGAGCTGCACATCACCGGCCCGTTCAACATCCAGTTCCTCGCCACCGACAACTACATCAAGGTCATCGAGTGCAACCTCCGCGCTTCGCGAAGCTTCCCGTTCGTGTCCAAGGTCCTGAAGGTCAACTTCATCGACCTGGCCACGCGCTGTATGCTCGGCCAGCGTCCGGAGAAGATCGACATCGATCCCTTCGAGCTGGACTACGTCGGCATCAAGTGCTCCCAGTTCTCCTTCGCCCGTCTGGGCAAGGCCGACCCGGTGCTGGGCGTGGACATGGCCTCGACCGGCGAGGTGGGATGCATCGGCGACAACCTCAACGAGGCGCTGCTCAAGTCGATGCTCTCCGTGGGACACCGCATCCCGCAGAAGTCCATCCTGATCTCCTCCGGCAACCCGCTCCAGAAGGCCGACCTGCTGCGCGCATGTCTGCTCCTGGCAAAGAAGGATTACACGATCTACGCCACCGCCGGCACGTGCAAGTACCTGAACGAGAACGGCGTTCCCGCGAAGCGCGCCCTCTGGCCCAACGAGCAGGAGGAAGGCGCTCCCGCCGCGCTGGACCTCATCCGCAAGCACGAGGTGGAGCTGGTGATCAACATCCCCAAGAATTTCACGCACAGCGAGCTCAGCAACGGCTACCAGATGCGCCGTGCGGCCATCGACTTCAACGTGCCGCTGATCACCAACAGCCGGCTCGCGACCGCCTATATTCGCGCCTTCTGTGCCGTGCCGCAGGATGCGATCAGCATCAAGAGCTGGGACGAGTATTAGCAGCGTGGGACGTACGAAATTCATCCATCACCTCGTGGCGCTTGCCGTCGTGGCCGTCTGGGGGGTGACGTTCATCAGTACGAAAGTCTTGATCTTGGCCGGCCTCAGACCGGCCGAGATCTTCTTTATCCGTTTCACAATGGCGTATGCGGGCATCTGGGCGCTGTCGCTCAGGCAGCCCGGCAGCCGCAGGCTGTGGAGCCGGAGCTGGCAGGACGAGGCGATGTTCGTCGTCCTCGGCCTCGCCGGCGGCTCCATGTATTTCCTGGCGGAGAACACGGCCCTCGCCTATACGCAGACCTCCAACGTGGCTTTCCTCGTGTGCAGCACGCCGCTGCTGACTGCGCTGCTCAGCCTGGCTTATCGCCGGCTGCGCCACGACCGTTTCGCCGCCGCGGCGGAGGACGTGCGCGGCAGCCTGCCGCTGCTGTTCGGCACGCTGCTCGCCCTGGGCGGCATGGCGCTGATGCTCTTCGACGGCGCGCGCCTGCAGGTCTCGCTGCGCGGCGACCTGCTGGCCCTGGCCGCCGCCCTCTGCTGGGCGGTCTACAGCCTCTTCATGGGCTGGATGTCGAAGGAATACGGCAGCGTGTTCGCGACGCGGAAAGTCTTCGCCTATGGCCTGCTGACCATCCTTCCGTTTCTGCCGGGCGGCGAAAACCGGGTCGATCCCGCGGTTTTCGCGCAGCCGCAGGTCTGGGGCAATCTCCTCTTCCTGGGGCTGGTCGCTTCCCTCGCCTGCTACGTGATCTGGAACAAGGTCATCGCCCGCCTGGGCAATGTCACGGCGACTAACTATGTGTATCTCATGCCGGTATTCTCCCTGATCGGCGGGATGACCATCTTGGGTGAGCGGCTGACGCTGGCCGGCGGCATCGGCTCCGCGCTGATCCTGCTCGGCGTCATCCTGGCCGGGAGGCGCACGTAATCGCATTTTTCTGCGCGAAATCGCAAATTAAATTTGGTGGATTCGCAAACTGTTCCTATATTTGCAATCCCAAAACACAACTGGTGCTGTAGCTCAGATGGTAGAGCAAAGGACTGAAAATCCTTGTGTCGGCAGTTCGATTCTTCCCAGCACCACTAAAATAGCCCGCAGGATGTCCTGCGGGCTATTTTTTGTGGTGCAAGCACCTCCGTTACGGCTTAGGGCTCATAGATCACTTTGGGATGCACAGACAATTCCGGAAAAGGACAAGAATTCTATCATGCGGACAAATCTCACGAAAAATGAAGCGTTTCGGCTTAATTTTGATACTCTTGGCATACTGCACGAACGGAAAAATTTATATTTTTGCAATAAATAGCAATTCAATTATGGAGAAGCCTCAGAGCAAACTACAGTATCTATCGCCGGAATGCGCTGTTTTCGAACTCGTGCAAGAAAACATCATGGTGCAAACCTCATATCATTACCAGCCCGGCTGGGACGACTGATCCCTTCTTGATCTACTTTTCCAGCTGTTTCCGGATCTTGTAGTAGGTAGTACGGGATCCGAAGCCGGAGTCGACGATGACTTCGCCGATCGGCATGTCCGGATGCGCCACCTGCATTTGGGCGGCGTGCGCCAGACGCCTGGATCTCCTACGCGCTCCCCCGCTCCGGCAAGGACATCACCGTCACGTCGTGGCTCGACGGCCGGACGACGCAGCGCATCCTGAAATGGAACGGCCACGGCTTCAGTTTCTGAGCCGCAGCCATCGGCAATTAAGACCCCGCAGGATCCCTGCGGGGTCTTTTATTTCTATGGGCCGGATTCAGCCATTGGGCGATTTTACGAAATTCGTATACAAATTTTATGTTTTTCGTAAAATTGGCATTATCTTTGTCTGAGCGTATGGCGCAAAAACATACATTATGAAAAAATCAACACTAAAGAGCATCAAGGGACTCTCTGTCGCAACCCTCGTCGTCGGAGGTCTGGCATTTGTCGTTATTTGTTGCGAGATGATCAACACGATAAGGGGGAAAAGCCTTATTCCCCTGACCTGGAATCCGGACATAAAGGGCTGGCAGATCTTTATCTTTCTGTCCCGTTTCGTCTTCAGCGCGGTCCTATTCATCCAGTGCTGCATCTTCCTCTTCCGGACCAACCGGGGGCTGGCGAATGGCGAGATCTTCCCGAAATCGAACATTTCCCTCATCCGTCGGGCGGCCTTGGTGGCGACCCTCTTCGCCTTCGCAGACAGCAATTACGGCGCCGCCGTGAAAGGTCTGTCCGTATTACGTCTGGATTCCGGCACCCTCCTGGCCCCGCTCGTGATCCTTCTCTTTGCAGGGCTCTATAAGGTGGCGTACCTCGCGGCAGAAGACAGCAAACTGGCGATATGATTACGGTCAACCTCGACAAAATGCTCTGGGAGCGGCACATGAAGCTCTCTGAGCTGTCCGACAGGATCGGCATCTCGATGACCAACCTGTCCCTGCTGAAGACGGGGAAAGGCCGGGCCATCCGCTTCACCACGCTCAACAAGATCTGCCGGGTGCTGGAATGCGTCCCCGGCGACATCCTGGACTATCAACCTGACCCGGAAGGGACTGAAATGGAGGAAGACATCTATGCGGAAGATTAGGCTGCTTGTCGCCCTTGTCCTGTTCCCCGCCCTGCTGGCGGCGCAGGAGCGCTTCACCGTGAAAGGGCGCATCGTCAACGAGCGCGGCGAGGGCATCGAATACGTCCAGCTCGGCGTGCCCTGGCTGCAGATCGGATCCATCTCCGGCCCTGACGGCCGCTTTGAGATCAAAGTCCCCTGCGATACGCTGGTATTCTTCCACGTATCCTATCAGCAGGGCTATTACCCGGTTACGGGTCCCGCCGACGACGTGGTCGTCGTCCTCCGGGAGCAGGAACTGCCGCCCGCCGTATCCATTGGCGGGAATGCGAAAGAGAAGTACATGTTGCGTCCCGGAACGATGATTCTCAAGGACACCGGGGTCATCTCTACATCCGTGAGCGGAGAGCACCCGACGTGGCGGGAGGTGGGATCCATCGCCAGGACCTCCAAGCCCTTCCTCGTGCAGGATATCCTGCTCACCGTGCACAGCAACCATATCCCCGGCTGCGTCGCGTCGATCAACATCTACCGGATCGAGGGCAAGAAAGAATCATTTGTCAATGTACTCCGCCACCCCATCTACTTTGAGGTCGCCGAGTCGGACAAACCGTTGTATCTCGACATCCAGCCGACCTGGCCCCTCCTGCTGGAACCCGGGAAATACTTTGTCGCCTTCCAGATCGTAGAATACGACAAGACGGTGCCGCAAACCCGGGAAATGAGCATTGAATTCAATATCTATCTGAAAAACAGCTACCTACGGGAAACCGTACTTGGCAAAATGGAAAACTTCCCCGTCAACATCGGCATAGCGGTAAAAGGCCTGGAATATCAATAATAAACGTACCGCAAGACCCGATGACAAAAAAGACCCCGCAGAATCCCTGCGGGGTCATTCTTTTGCGGAGCCACGGCTCCGGTTATTCGTAAATAATTGACATAGTTGACAATTAGATGATTTGTTCATTATTCGGCCCCTTTGCAATCCTCATTTCTTGGGATTGACCGGGGCCCAATTAAGGAATACCTTTGCGCCCGTTTTAGTTGGCAGTGTATTTTACATGAAATCCAAATTCTTATTGATCCCGGCATTGCTGCTTAGCTTCAATGCCTTCGCCCAGAGCGCCGGAGGGCGCATCTCGGGCATCGTCGCGGACGAAGCGGAAGACACCCCGCTGCGCGGTGCGACCATCGTCGTGAAAGAGCTTCAGAAAGGTGAGGTCGCGGATATCAACGGCAAATTCTCCTTTACCGACCTGCCGGAGGCGACCTACACGCTCAGCATCGAATACATAGGCTACCTGACGCAGGAGAAGACCGTCCGCGTGGAACGGGGCAAAACCAGCACCGTCAGCGTCTACCTGAAAGAAGAGCCCCTGTCCCTGGAATTCGCCACGGTCACGGCCAAGAGCGAGGCCCGCATGGTCCGCGAACAGGCCATGCCCGTGTCCGTGATCAGCATGAAGCAGCTGCAGGGCACGGTGAGCGACATCCAGGGCATCCTGGCCAAGACGGTGGGTGTGACCATCCGCTCCACCGGCGGCGTGGGCAGCGCCTCGCGCCTGTCCGTGCGCGGCCTGGAGGGCAAGCGCATCGGATTCTTCATCGACGAGGCGCCCCTGAACGACCAGTCGGACTTCCTGGATCTCAACGACATCCCGGTCGACATGATCGACCGGATCGAGATCTACAAGGGCGTCGTCCCGGCCAAGTTCGGCGGCTCTTCGATGGGCGGTGCCGTCAATATCGTCCTGAAAGAATATCCGGACCACTATGCGGACCTCAGCTATACGCGTGAATCCTTCAACGTCAACAAGGGACAGGCGGTCTTCAAACGCAACATCCGGGGTTCCGGCCTGGTCCTGGGCATCGGCGGCGGCTACACCCACGCCGGCAACAATTACACGATGGAGTCGCCCTATGTGAAAGGGCTGCAGATCCGGCGCGAACACGACAACTTCCAGAAGCTCCTGCTCGGCGGAAGCCTGAAGGCCAAGAAATGGTGGTTCGACGAGGTCGAATTCGAACCTGCCTACGTCCAGACCTACCGCCAGATCCAGGGCATCGAGACGGACATCCGCCAGGCGCACACGAGATCCCGCGCGATCCTCCTGTCCAACAAGCTGGAGAAGGACGATTTCTTCCTCGCGGGCCTGGACATGGACATGTCCACGGCCGTCGCCTACACGGAGTACAGCCTGGTCGACACGGCCCGCTTCTGGTATGACTGGAACGGCAAGGCCTACCCCACCCCTTCCCCGTACGGCGGCGAGCTGGGCAACCGCTTCCCGACGGAGTCCTTCAACCGGAAATGGACGCTTCTCAACAAGCTGAACCTGGAATACCTGATCTCCAAGAACCACTCCGTGAGCCTGAACTCCGTGTTCAGCATGGCCGACGGGCATCCCAAGGATGACCTCAAGGAAAAGACCCTGGGCAAGAAGATCGACTTCGACACCCGGATGCGGAGCTGGGTCGCGGGCCTCGCCTACGATTTCCATTCGTCGGACGACCGCTTCCTCAATTCCATCACGGGACGCTACTACTGGTACAGGACCCATACTTTCTATCAGAACATCTATGTCAACATGCCGCCGGAGGAGATCACGGTCAACAAGTCCAGCGTCGGTTTCAGCGACGCCATGCGCTACCGCATCACACCGGCCTTCATGGCCAAGCTCTCCGGCGGCTACGACGTCCGCATTCCGGCGGAAAACGAGCTGCTGGGCGACGGCTACAGCATCATCCCTTCGGAGAAGCTGCTGCCGGAGCGGAACCTCAGCGTCAACGCCAGCCTGCTCTACGACGTGGCCGGCACCCATCCCAGCAACCTGCAGGTCGAGCTGGGCGGCTACTACATGTACCTGCAGGACATGATCCGCTACGCGAAGGGCCTGCTGGGCGCGCAGTACCAGAACTTCGGCGAGATGCGCACCCTGGGCGCCGAGCTGGAGGTCAAGGCCGACGTCTTCCCGTTCCTGTATCTCTACGGCAACGTCAACTACCAGGACCTGCGCGACGTGCGGGAGCATGAGGAAGGAAGCACCCTGCCCAACCCCACCAAGGGCAAGCGCATGCCCAACATCCCGTATTTCATGGCAAACGCCGGCCTGGAATTCCACCGGGAGAACCTCTTCGGCGGCCGGGACCAGAACACCCGCCTGTTCGCCGACATGGCCTTCGTGGAAGAATATTTCTATGACTTCGAATTCACGGGCAACACCAAGCGGCGCATCCCCCGGAGCCTGACCTTCGACCTGGGTTTCGAGCACAGCTTCATGAACCAGCGTCTGTTCATCTCGGGCAAGATCAAGAACCTGACGGACGCCCGGGTCCTGTCCGAATTCAACCAGCCGCTGCCGGGCAGGAGCTTCGCCGTCAAGCTGCGCTACATTTTCAGATGACAACCAATTACTAAAATACTTACAAAGATGAAAAGAAATTCCATTCTGCTTCTTGTCGCGGCAGGTGCGGTGGCTCTTCTGAGCGCATCCTGCGAGAAAAACGAGAAACCTGTCGAAGAGAAACTGCTCGGCGGCGAAGGAAATATCCTGCTCGAGACGACGGTCAAGAACGCCGACGGCGCCACCGGCCAGTCCTACATCCAGCAGGTGCCGGCCATCGGCGGCACCGTCAACATGACGGAGGGCATCCAGGTCGGCTTCTCCTCCACCCTCTCCTTCATGGGCAACAACGTCTTCGTCTTCCCGGCGTTCGGCTCGGACAGCCAGCAGGTCATCAGCAAATATGAGCATACGGCCAAGGGGCTGAAGGAGACCGGTGAGATGCAGATCGTCCCCAATTCCTATCCGGTCAACCTGAGCGCGATCTCCCCGACCAAGGCCTACATCCCGATGTACAACCTGGGCAAGGTGATGGTGATCAACCCGCAGACGATGGAACAGACCGGCGAGATCGACCTGACGCCGTATGCCCACACGGACAACAGCGCGGATCCCGCTTCCGGTATCGTGATCGGCAACTACTATTATCTGACGCTGGACCAGATCAACTCCAGCTGGATGCCCTATGACGACTACCGCCAGGTGGACGTCGTGGTCATCGACACCGCCACCGACCGCGTCGTGAAGCTCATTTCCGAGAAGGCCAGCGGCCTCTGCTTCCCGACCCGTCCGTTCCTGCCGGGCATGATCTTCACCAACGAGAAGAACGAGCTCTACGTGGCCTGTACGGGCTACTTCGGCTACAATCCCATGCACCTGGCGAACGGTTTCGCCGTCATCGACACTGCTACCAACGAATTCGTGCCCGAGAAGAGCTGGGACATCAGCGGCACGCCCATCGAGGGCTGCGAATACAAGTCCGCCAGCATCTACAATTGCCAGTATCTCGGTGGCGGCAAGGCGGTCGCATACGTCGGCATCATCGAACTGATGGGCGACAATCCCTACACCGCCCGCAACTCGATGGCCGTGTCGATCGACCTGGACAAGCGCACGATCAAGAAGATCGAGGGCGTCCCGTATTCCGACGGTCACAGCGTGGCCATCGAATACCACGGCGGCGTGGTGTATTTCTCCTCCTTCGGCGTGGACAAGGCCGGTATCTTTGCCTACGATCCGGCGACTGGTGTCGTGACCCAGCCCGTCTCGTTGAACGGCAACGTCAACTATATCCATTTCTTCGAGTAGTAGACTCCGTCCGGTTTTTTTCAAGGCCGATGGCTCCCCACACAGGGAGTCATCGGCATTTTTTTAAAAACAAGCTTGCCAGTGTCCCGGATTATCATTATTTTCGTTTGAACAATTCTTATACAAATGAAAAATTTATACCTTCCAGCTGCTCTGCTGGCGCTTTCAGCCCTCGCGGGTTGTGAGAAAGAGCAACAATCATCCGCCGCTCCGGACCCCGGGAGGCCGTTTGTCATCCATGTCGTCAACAACAATGAAGGGACGCGTGGCACGGAGATTTCCTCCGTCAGTTCCTTCAAGATGGTCGGTGTACAGGGTGCTTCCAACAACTGGATGGACAATTTCCTGTTCACCAAATCCGGAAACGACTGGGTAGCAACGAGTCACGAGGACCTGCGCTGGCCCGGCGGCACGGACAAGCATACCTTCTATGCGACCAGTGACAACACGGACTCCGCTCCGGCCATCGAAAACGGAAAGTTCGAGTACACCGTCCCCACCGACATCAGCCAGCAGAAAGACCTGCTGGTCGCGCTGAGCAAAGACAACGAAGACGGCACGCCGGTGTCCCTGCTCTTCAAGCACGCTCTCTCCTCGGTCAAGTTCAAGATCGGATTCGACAAGGACGCGCGCGGCGGCGAGAACGATCTTCATATCCACGTGACGAAGATCACGCTGCATCATATCGCCACCAAGGGCGTCTTCGACTTCGCGAACTACGAGACGAACCCCTGGACCGTCGACCCGGATGATGCCGGATATACGGATATCGTCGTCAAGTTGAAGAATCCCGTGGATTTCAAACCTTCTGCCGTGAACGAATTCCTCACGCTGGACGAAAACATAGACGGCGAGATCTATGTGATACCGCACAAACCGACGCCTTGGTACACGGACGGCACGGTTGGACATCCGCTGAACGACAGCTACATCGGCGTCACCTGCCAGGTCGTCGAATACAGGACCCGGGACACGCCGACCTATTATGACCTGGCCTGCCTCGATGAGGATTCCGACGAGGATGACTATGCAGAAGCGCTGGACATGTACATCAACTTCTATGAAGGACTTGCTTCGACGGAGAATGACGACTGGCTCAACGACAAGGTGGTCGGCGTGATCGTCCCGACGAACGGAGACTGGGTAGGCAATGTCGTCCTTGAAAGCATCCTGAACCACAGGAACGAGGAAGCTGCCGTCAACGGCACCGAGGATAATGTCGAAGAGATCTTCATCCCGCTGGAAATGACCAACGGCTTCGGTTTCAACAAGACGAACGCCATCAATGTCAGAATGGACAGAATGAAGTACGCCAACGGAAGAGACTTCTATGCTCCGTTCATCCCCATCATCATTCCTGTTGACTAACCCTTAATGACAGACCTGATCATGAAAGCTGAATACATCAAACCCGAAACCCTGACCGTCGAGATTGAACTGGAAAACGGCGCCATCATCTGCGCGTCCGGCGACTCCATTTTTGAGAATCCGGGCGTCGCCGGCCGGTTTTTCGAAGAAGACTAGCCCGGACGGCACCGGTCATTACGAAAAAGTCCCGGACCTCCGGGACTTTTTTCATTCCAGTTCTTCCTCTCCTTCGGGATGGACAAAGATTGCGAGGCCAAGGATGCCGACGCACATGATCGTTTCCACAACACTGAATCTGTTCCCGTCCTGAACGGATTCGTTGGAGCGGACGTTGTAGCAGATCCCTTCGACGTTGATGTAGAATTCCTTGAAATAGCGGTTCTCTTCAATGGTCGTCGTGTAACGTTCCATGAACTCCGACGTGTTGGTGGTCGTCGTGGTCCGCTCATAGACGAGAATCGTCCCATCCATGCCGTCGGAGATTTCCCGGTTGGGCGCGCCGAATTCCAGGACGATTTCGGCGTGTGTCCGGCCGGTCCACTGTTCCTGCAGGGAGGGTTCGACGGGGACATGATGGGGAGTAGCACAGGAAACAGCTGACAGAAGGGCGATCAGCAGGAAGAAGAAAGACCTTTTCATAGCGCATTGTTTTTTCAAGGTCTTCTTCACAAATAGCGCGCCACAGTCCGTTCAGCTCCTCGTTGCGCCTTACGGGCGGGTCTCCTCGTCGAAGATCCGCTCGAAGTGCGCGCGGAGCGCCGCCTGGTCGCGGATGATGGCGCGCAGCGCCTCCAGCCGGGCGGCATTCGGAGATTCGGGGATCCAGAGCTTCAGATAGCCCTGGTCCCCGTATTTTTCGTGCATGTGCTCCAGCGTCCGCTCCCAGTGTCCTTCGCGGGGCAGTTCCGGATAGTGCGACAGGCCGAACTGGACGGTGCGGCGGATGATCGTGACCGGATCGATGAGCCGGTCGGCCTCTGCCACGATGCGTCCGTAGATGCTGCGCGGGGCATGGTCGGACGAGGCGCGGTGGTCTTCGGCCGCCTGCGCGACCGTTTCGATCTCGTCGGCCGTGAACCAGCGGCGCAGCTCCTGCATCCCGCGGATGATGCGGCCGCTCTCAAGATGGTGCGTCTTGCGGTCCACGGCGAGCCCCAGGTCGTGGCAGGCCGCCGCGGCATAGACGAGATTGCGGTCGACGGGATAATAGGCGGCCAGGTCCAGCGCGCGGGCCACGACTTGGCGGGCGTGGTCCTGCTGATGGGCCTTGTCGAAGGCGGCGTAGCGCGGGACGATCTCCGACTCCACGAAGCGCGCGAGCGAGTCGTGGACGCCGAGGAGTTCCGCCGCCAGCAGCGGCAGCAGCCCCTCGTCGGCAGGCAACCAGCGCACCGAATGCAGGTCGGCATAGCCGAGCCAGCGGGCGGCTTCGTGTTCGTTGAGATGGAGCGCCTGCTGCTTCAGGCGGCACAGGAAGCAGTGCATCGTGAGGTGGAATTCCGGATAATCCCATTCGACCGTCTGCAGCAGCTGGCCGACGGCGATGTCGGCGGACAACTCCTCGCGGATTTCGCGCAGGAGCGCTTCGGCCGGGGTCTCCCCCGCCTCCATTTTGCCGCCCGGGAACTCCCACCAGTCCTTGTATTCGCCATACCCGCGCTGGGTGGCGAAAATCTTGTCGCCCTCCCGGATGACGGCGGCGACGACTTCTATGCTTTTTGCCATTGTGTAATCAGACGGCGGGCGATGGAGCCCGGTTTGGGCAGGGGCGGCAGCGCGTCCCTGCGGAACCAGCGGGCGTCGGCGATCTCAGACTCCTGGATGCGGATCTCCCCGCTCTTGTATTCGGCATAATACGCGACCATCAGCTGGTCGGGGAACGGCCAGCTCTGGCTGCCCACGTAGCGGATGTTCTGCACCTCCAGGCCGGTCTCTTCGCGCACTTCGCGGCGCAGGGCCTGCTCGAGCGTCTCGCCGGCCTCGACAAATCCCGCCAGGCAGGCGTAGATCCCCTGCGTGTCGCGCGCGTTGCGCAGCAGCAGGAGCTCCTCGCCGCGGGAGATGAGCGTGATGATGCAGGGCTCGATGCGCGGATAGTGCAGGCGGCCGCACGCGGGGCAGACCTGCGCGTTCTCCGATTCATGGAAGACGAGCGGATGCCCGCAATAAGGACAGAAGCGCGTGGCGGACAGCCAGCCGCAATAGCCCTTCATCCGGGCTGCGCGGGCGTTCTCCGCCTCGTCGTGCGTATAGAAATAGGACGGGAAAGGCTGGAAAGCATAGCCGGCCGGGGCCTGCGCGTCTGCCTGAAGCGCGACGCCGATGCAGCCGGTGACGGTGTCCTCGCAGATGCGGTCGATGTCAGATGCGCCGAAGGAGGCGACGGTCTCCGCTCCCGCGGCGTCCCCTCCTTCGTGGACCAGGATCTCCCGGCCGCGGAACAGATAAGTCTTCTTGCCTTCCCAGGAAGTTACTTGATCATTTAATGCCATTACACAAAATTAGCAAAATTATTCTATATTTGCAGCGAACTCATACTTCCACTTCGCACCCGATAACACGACGGATACCAAAAGAAAGGCCCCGGAGACACACTCCAGGGCCTTTCTTTTCCATTTTCGGGCCGGTTACTCCTTCGCGAGGCCCTTCCAGGCGCAGGCCGCAAGGGCCGCGCCGATGCAAGGTCCGACGAAGAAGACCCACACGCTGGCCAGGGCATCGCCGTCCGCGAAGAGGGCCGGGCCCAGGGAACGCGCGGGATTGACGGAAGTGCCGGTCAGGTTGATGCACACGAGATGCACCAGGATGAGAGTAAGACCGATCGCAAGGCCGGCCAGGTTGCCGGCGCCCTTCTTGGCATCGGTGCTGCCGAGGACGACAAGCACGAAGATGAAGGTGGCGATCGCCTCTACGAGGATGGCTCCGCCAGCGCCTCCGGCGTTGACGACGCCATTGCTGCCCAGGGCGCCGGTCAGGTCAGGCGCGGCGACGACCCGGGTGAGGAGGAGCAGCACGGCGCCGGCAAGGATGCCGCCGACGAACTGCCCGCACCAGTAGCCACAGGCATCCTTCCAGCCCATCCTGCCGGACAGGGCCACGGCGAGGGTGATGGCCGGATTGATGTGGCAACCGGAGATGGCTCCGATCGTGTAAGCCATCGCAATGACGGTAAGACCGAAGGCGACGGCGGTCCCGACGACACCGGCCGGGGTGTTGCAACCCAGGAACATGGCGGTGCCGCAACCGAGAAGCGTCAGCACGAAGGTGCCGATACATTCAGCAATGTACTTTTTCATCTGATAGAGGATTTTGTGGTTAGTTAACACGGCTAATTTAGAAATTTTCCCTGATTATTGTTAACTTTACCGAACCGAAAACTAAAAACCAGACTGATATGTACGACGCTTCACACGGACTTTATGTCGCCCACGGGCCCAACGGGCCCATCTCCATCGTAGGCAAGATGGCCAACCGGCACGGCCTCATCGCAGGCGCCACCGGCACCGGCAAGACGGTCACCCTGCAGGTGATCGCAGAGAGTTTCAGCCAGGCGGGCGTCCCCTGCTTCATGGCCGACATGAAGGGCGACCTGTCCGGCATCAGCCAGGCCGGCCGCCTGAGCGGCTTCATCGAGAAGCGCCTGCCGGAATTCGGTCTCGACACGCCCACGTTCGCGGGCTGCCCGACGCGTTTCTACGACGTTTTCGGCGAGCAGGGCCACCCCATGCGCACCACCATCTCCAACATGGGCCCGCAGCTGCTCAGCCGCCTGCTGGGCCTCAATGAGATCCAGTCCGGCGTGATGGACATCGTCTTCCGCGTGGCGGACGACCGCGGCCTGCTGCTCATCGACATGAAAGACCTGCGCGCGATGCTCTCCTATGTGTCCGAGCACGCCGAAGAATACACACGCCAATACGGCAACGTCTCCCCCGCCAGCATCGGCGCCATCCAGCGCGCGCTGCTCTCCCTGGAGAACCAGGGCGCGGAGAAGTTCTTCGCCGAGCCGGCCTTCGACATCCAGGACCTCTTCGCCGTCGAGGACGGCAAGGGCGTGATGAGCGTGCTGGCGGCGGACAAGCTGATGCTCAACCCGAAGCTCTATTCGACCTTCCTGCTGTGGCTGCTCTCCGAGATCTACGCCACGATGCCTGAAGTCGGCGACCCGGAGCTGCCGAAGCTCGTGTTCTTCTTCGACGAGGCCCATACCCTCTTCACCGACACGGCGCCCGCCCTGGTCAGCAAGATCGAGCAGGTGGTCCGCCTGATCCGAAGCAAGGGCATCGGCGTCTACTTCATCACGCAGAGCCCCACCGACATCCCCGAGAGCGTCCTGGGCCAGCTGGGCAACCGCGTCCAGCACGCCCTGCGCGCCTTCACGCCCAAGGACCAGAAGGCCGTCAAGGCCGCTGCGGAGACCTTCCGCGCCAATCCTTCCTTCAAGACCGACGAGGCCATCATGTCCCTCGAGACCGGCGAGGCGCTGGTCAGCTTCCTCGACGCCAAGGGCGCCCCGGGCATCGTGGAGCGCGCCAAGATCCTCTTCCCGCTCAGCCAGATCGGCGCCATCACGCCCGGCCAGCGCCTGGATATCAACGCCGCTTCGCCCGTAGGCGGCAAATACGACCAGGTCATCGACCGCGAGTCTGCGTTCGAGGTGCTGCTCGCCGACGCGCAGAAGGCCGCCGAGGAGCAGGCGAAGCAGCAGGAGGAGATCGCGAAGCAGAAAGAGGAAGCGGCCCGGGAAGTCGCCGAAAAGAAATCCGCGTCCAAGTCCTCCAAGACCAAGAAGACCATCCTCGGCACCGTCGCCGCCGCTGCCGCTACGGCCGCCATCTCGAGCGTCTCGCGCAGCGCGGGCACGGCCGTCGCCAACGCCGTCACCGGCAAGAAATCCAAGAGCAAGAAGACCACCGCCGAGAAGGCCATCAACAGCGCCACGTCCAGCGCGCTCCGTTCCCTCACCCGCAGCATCCTCGGAAGCCTCATCAAATAATCCCGTAACCCTGTCATTCCGAGTGAAACGAAGAATCTTCTCCCTCCTGGCAATCAGCCTCCTGACCATCACTTCCTGCCACCGCAAGGCGCAGGAGACCGTTACTGAACCTGAAGTCATTCCCCCGCTGGGCTTCTTCGCCGACCGCTACGACGCCGACACCCTGACGGTGCGCGGCGGTGAGACCTTCAGCGGCCTGCTCAACCGCCTGGGCCTGGGCGCGGCCGACACCTACCGGATGGTGGAGCTGTGCGACACCGTCTTCGACGTGCGCAAGCTGCGCGCCGGCAATATGGTCCACGCCTATTATACTCCTGACAGCACGCATGCGCTCAGCTATGTCGTGTACATCCAGGACCGCATCCGCTCCACCGTCTTCCAGTGTGCCGATTCGCTCGCCGTCTGGCGGGTGGAGAAGCCCGTCGAGAAGCAGCGCCGCATCGCCGACGTCTCCATCACCAGCTCCCTCTGGAACAACATGATCGCAGCCGGCGCCTCCCCCGCCCTGATCATGGAGCTGGCCGACATCTACCAGTGGAGTGTCAATTTCTTCGCCCTTCAGAAGAACGACCGCTTCCGGATCATCTACACCCAGTCGGTCTGCGAAGGCGAGGTCGTGTCCATCGACACGGTCCATTTCAGCCTCTTCACGCCCGCTTCC
>JAEEGJ010007896.1_pt1 | contig 29876 bp, 25 predicted proteins | sample 8958761 | NCBI WGS metagenome assembly JAEEGJ01 (sample SAMN16246546, study PRJNA631951) | gut metagenome | biome: gut microbiome; feature: rumen; material: RS-attached | host: Bos | place: Iran: Karaj | collected 2018-10
GACTGCCTGCTTAACCTCTCTCAGGCGAGGTCTTCGGTGTACGTACACTCCCGCGAGAAGATAGGCGGAAGGACGGTAGCCTTAGGCTGCTACGAGCTCTGTGTTGTCTGCAATTACTTGCAATTCCCCGTTTTTTAAGGAGGCACAACGAGGATCCTCCACCCGCTTTCCCGACATCAGAAGCCCCGTCGAAACCAGTGCATCCCCGTATCAGAAAAGTGGAAAACCGATTAGTTTTCCAGACGCATATTATATATGCTTTGGCCTGATTGCTCAACACAAAAAGAAGGACCGCTTTGCTGCGGTCCCTCTTGCATAATGATCAATTACTTTAAATATCAGAGTTCGTCGTCGAAGTTAAGATCCTTAGTAACATCGTAAGGTTCGAAGCTCTGGCTGATGATGTCCTGAGCGTCCTTGATCTCAGATGCCTCTACTACGTCATCAGGTACATAGGGAGCGGGTTCTTCAACCTTCTCTGAATATCCCGTATCGTAAGGATCAAGTCCGTCGTACTTCTTGTAAGGATTGATAAGGAGCTCTGTGCCGCAATAATAGCACTTGGATACGAAAGGCTTGTTCTCCATCTTCTGAAGGCCCTTGCCGCAGGAAGGACAATTTGCGATGGTCTTATAATCTGTTCTCTTCTGGAGAAGAACGGCCTCGTTCAATGCCTTGTCGAGTTCTTCGTTTGTTGCGCCGTGCTCTTTGAGCATGATCCAGAAAGCGTGGAGAAGATAAGTCTGCTTTTCAACTTTTTGTCTGAGTATTTCGACTTCTTTGATCGATGAATACTCGTTCTTGATCTCTGTCTCTTTGCCCGGTTCCTTCATGCCACGGAGAAGCTCATCTGCTTCATTGACGCTCTTGAGCTTTGCCATATCCCTGATCATGTTAGGATCGAAATCTGCCATAATGCCTACCTCCTCAAGTTATGTTTGTTTGCCCTATCTACTAATATATCAAACTTTTTGGATTTTCAATTGTAAATTCTTACTTGAGGAATTCTGAGATGGCGACAGCTACTTTATAAGGAGTCTCGCTGTTTGTAACGAGGGCATCGTCGTCGCTGTTGGACAGATATCCGACGACAAGCTGGTAGGACTTTACCGAATCTGCATAGTTAAGACCGGTATACATATTTGACTGTACGACACCTAAGGAAGTACTGCCTATCTCTTCAGCGACAAGTTCAGCCAGCTTCTTTCCTTCCTTTACGGCATTCTTTGAATAGCTGCCTGTGGAAGGAACATAGACCTTTACGCCTTTGATATCATTCTCGGGTGCACTGTCGGCATGGAGTCTTATGAAGCAGTCTGCTTTGTTGTCCGTTGCGATTTTCGCGCGCTCGATATTGGAGATATCCGCATCGTTGGAATCTCTTGTGAGGATGACCTTCGCGCCGCATCCTTCCAGATATTCTCTTAATACCAGAGCATACTGGAGAGTGAGCTCATATTCCTTGGCGCCGCTGTTGACGCCTACGGCACCGGATGTTGCCTTGTCTTTCTCAGCCGTAGAACCCTTGTAGACTTTCTCGAGCTCGGTGTTGGGATTTTCCTGATGACCGGGGTCGATTACGATGACCTTGCCCTTGAGATCAGGGTGATCCTCCTTGAGCGTTATCGGAGTAGGGGTAGGTGTGGCAGGTACCGGCGTGGGCGTATCTGAAGGTACAAATGTGGGCTCGGAACCAATGATACCAAGTCCGTCCGGAGTAGTTGCGATGGTCTCCTCCGCGGTCATGCCGAACATCTTGTTGAAATTCCTGTCTATTTTCTGTTTATTGAACAGATAGAAGATATAGCCGAAGCCGATTATCAGCAGGGCCATGAGGATACCGATGGCAACGCTCTGAAGGGACGCTTCTTTGGATCTCGGAGGTTCCTTAGGCTCTTCTTCGATAATGACGGGTTCTGCTTTGATATGCTCAGGTTCTATCTCTGCGGGTGCTTTTGCAGGCTTTCTGTCAAACTTGAAAAAAGGAGCTGCGGGCTTATTGCTTACAGGCTTCTTATTAACAGGTTCGGCTTTCTGCGGTTGTTTGGCCGGTGCAGCCTTGGGCTTAGTTGCTTTAGGCTGAACGGGATGCTTTATATCAGCGCCATGCTTGTCGGGAGCTTTGTTCCTGACGGCAGGGGAGGGATGCTTATCCTGAGGCTTGCTGCTTGAAGAAGGCTTCTTCTGGCTGCTTGCGGGCTGAGTCTTCTTAGCCTGAGCGTTTGCAGGCTGAGACTTCTTCTGACCATTTACAGGCTGCGGCTTCTTAGGCTGGCCGCCGGCCGGCTGTGAATGGCCCTTTGAAGGTTGTGCCTTCTTAGCCTGTCCATCTGCGTGCTTAGACTTCTGAGCGCTGCCGTTAGGGGAGGAGGGCTTTTTGCCTGATACATTTGCCTTGACCTGAGTACCTGTCTTTTTGGACGGGTGCCTTCTCTGGCCGGAGAGATACTTCCTTGTGAAGTCATTGATAAAAGCTTCTCTCTGGGAGGCGGGCATTGCGTGAAGACGGTCGTATAAGCGCTTCCTCCGCTCTTCGGGAAGATTCGCCAATATCTTTTTAAATTGTGCAAGATTGTCTTCGGGCATAATGACCTCCATTAAGGATAATACCATTCTTTATAAATACGGCAAAACAAATATTTATGTATATTTGCGGTATGCGTGAGGAAGGTTTTTCGAGCGCTTGGAACTGTTCAAAATTTAGTATTGAACAATGAATAGTAGTGTGCTATAAATGATAGTGACGGCGGGGCGCTTAGGAATAGGGGGCGCCCTTACAGCCCGTCAAATCGGAATGAAAGGGGATTTGCCATGAACAGCCAAATCAAGAAGGGCATTCTCGATCTGTGCGTGCTGGCCCTGCTCGAAAAGGGCGACAGTTACGGCTACGACCTCGCAGGTAGCCTCGCACGCAAAGTCGAAGTAGCAGACGGCACAGTTTATCCGATACTGCGCAAGCTCGCTTCTGAAGGCGTCGTATCGACTTACCTGCAAGAATCACAGAACGGGCCGCCGCGCAAATACTACCATCTCACGGATGCCGGACGTAACAAACTGAACAGTGACCGTGACGAGTGGATCAAGTTCTGCGGGGAAGTAAATGGAATATTGGAACGAGAGACTGGAGGAAAAGCTGATGAACAAGAGTGAATATCTTAACAAGCTCACCAATGAATTGGGGCACATGCCCTATGGTGATGTAAAAGACATCATCCAATCCATGGAAGAGCACTTTGACGAAGGCGTCAGCGAAGGCAGAAGTGAGGAAGAGATTGCAGCAAGCCTTGGTGATCCGGCTGAATTGGCAGCAGAATTCAAGGACGGTGCCAAGTTCAAACAGGTCATGAAGAGACGCAAGATTTCCGACAACTTCAAGGGACCTGACGGAAGAAGCAGGATCTTTGTAATCCTTTTCAATGTTTTTCTTGGAGTTGAGTGCTGGCTTATCCTTCTGGCAGCCATCTTTGCGGCATTCATGTGCCTTGCAGGTGATGCGGCACTTATCGGACTGATCGTGGCAGGACTTATTACAGGCGTTTTGACTGAGTTCCTGGTACCTTTCATTTTCCTGATACTTACACTTGTCTGTGTTGCCATCTTCCTTATTGCTCTCCTGATCCTCGGCATCAAGTACTATGCAAAGGGTCTCAAGGGCTACATCAGATGGAACAAGAACGTTTGGAACTACGGCTTAGGGGAGGACTGATCTATGAGTAAAAAAGATATTAAGCTTCTGATTACCGGAGCAATCGCTCTTTTCCTTGCTTGTTTCTTAGGTATCATTACCATCGTATTGTTCGCATTCAAGCTTGGAAACAAGGCTATGGAATATGACTGGAAGGGCGCTTTCAGCCATGTAACCGAACAGGTTCAGAGTATAGGCGATAATTAAAACAACAGTAAGTTTTTGGGATAAGGATAGAGAGGGGCTGTCTTAAGATTTAGGGCAGCCCCTGATCTTTGAACGCTTTTCTGCTAAATGCAGACTTTGTGTTATCTTTATCTGAGCACCAAATAATATGGAGAACATATGGAACCCAACCAAGAGATCGAATCAAGGATCGAAGAGGTCCTCAAGGCGGAGAAGGAGAACAAGATCCCCCGCATGACAAAAAGAGACTACATCATCGCTGCGGTCATAACCGTGATAGCCCTGATAGGGATAATCGGAGGATTCTTCTTATGAGCCGTAAGCATGATATAAACAAAGAAATCGAGAATGAAGTCTATTGCGGAACTTTGCCTGTTCTGCCCAAAGAGCGAAAATACGGATTTATCGATGCACTCCTCGTCTTATCAGGTTACTGCATCGCGACATGGAGCTATACGCAGGGCTCATACCTTGCAACACTTGTAGGATTCAAGCAGCTTCTGATAGGAGCTTTCCTTGCGGCGATATTCATGCTCATGATCTACCAGCTTCCGGTAATCATGTCGGCAAGATACGGAATTGATATATGGATCTGGCTTCGAAGCGTTTTCGGGCCTGCCGGAAATAAGGTCGTTACGATAATAATCATACTCGTAAATTTCCCGTGGTATGCAGTGTGTTGCGAACTGTTCGCAGACTCAATGGAAAATCTCCTGGGACTGTTCGGAATACAGCTCTTCAACGGGGCGCACCTTATCCTGAGCCTTTCCTGCGTTATCATCGGAACCATAATCGCTTTGCGCGGTGTCAGCACGATCACATGGACTACGAGAATACTCGTGCCGCTCCTTCTTCTGGTAGGCGTTGCAGTTGTCATTGTAGGCTTTACGTCAGTGCCTATGGATGTCATCTGGAACTACCAGCCTGAGCTCGCAGGAGATGCGGATAAGACAGTTAATTACGTTCTCAGCATCGAAGCAAACTTCGCTTTTGTCATTACGCTCGTAGGCGGCATGGCCGAAGTTCCGAGGCTCTGCAAATCAGAGAAATCAAGTTACTATGCAGGCGTTCTTGGACAGGGCGCAGCGGGCTCATTCTTTGTAGTAGTCGGCGCAGTCATGGCTATTGCCATGCAGTATGTAACAGGCAAGATGGTAGATGATCCGACTCTCATGATGGCTACTTTGTCAGCGCCTATCCTGGGTCTGTCATCGCTGTTGCTCGTTGCTTTCGCGAACATCGGAACACAGGCTGTAGGCTCTTATATCTACGGCGTCATGCTCAAATCGACGTTCAAGAAATCATCGTACAAAGTACTTGTCCTTGTGCTCGGCCTTTATGTCGCAGTGCTCTGTGTATGGGGCAAGATCACAGAATATTTCGGAAGCTTTCTGACGATCGGCGCGTGCGTTTATGCGCCTCTTGCAGCACTATTATTCGTTGACTTCTTCCTCGTAAGAAAGCAGAAGATTGACCTTAAGAGCGCATATGAATTGGAAGGCCACAATGCTTACAGATATTCGAAAGGTTTTAATATCGTCGGTATTATCTGCCTCGCATTGGGATTCGGATTTACGCTCCTTATCTTCGATCCGATCAATGTCGTGATCCACAATAAGATATTGTTCATGCTGACGCCGACGTTCGCGTCGTTCCTCTTTACGGGAGTACTTTATTACCTTCTCTGCAAGATCCCCGGAGTTCGCCGTTATGTCAGAAGAGACACTTATGCGGGACCTGACAAAAAGCCTTTTGACAGGGCGAAGGTGCCGCCGAGGCAGAACATTATATTGCTGCCTCTGATGTGGCTTGCCTGCAGGATCTTAACAGCGCCTTATAAGCTTAAGATCGACAAGAAAAACATGGACGGGATTAAGCCTCCGTTCCTGGTATTCGGCTCGCATAATTCCTTCATGGATTTCTACGTTACGCCGCTGGCTTTAAAGCCTTACCGCGCGAACTACATTTCCGAGCTTGAAGGATTCGAGAATTTCGGTGAATGGATCTACCGTCAGGTAGGGTGCCTTGGCACGAGAAAATTCATAAATGACCAGTCGCTTATAAAGAACATTACCCGCGTCATCAGGCGCGGCGACATAATGGTAATCTATCCTGAAGCAAGATATGCCAACGTCGGAACGAACTCGCATCTGACCAAAGCAAATGCAAAGCTTGCCAAGATGCTCAAGGTCCCTGTCGTAACTCTTAACATGCAGGGCAATTATCTTCAGCAGCCTATCTGGAACCTCAAGGAGAGAAAGGGCGCAAGGCTCCACGCCGAGTTAAAGTGCGTCGTAACTGCTGATGAGATCGGAAAGCTTTCCGTAGACGAGATCTTTTCGCGCATCTCAAAAGAACTAACTTACGATGAGTATAAGTACCAGCTCGAAAACAAGATCGTTATAGATGACGAGTGGAGGGCAGAAGGACTTCATTATCCTTTGTACCGCTGCAGAAAATGCGGCAAGGATTTTGCCATGACCACATCAGGCAGCAAGATCACGTGCAAATACTGCGGTGACTCTTATGAGATGGATGAGTTAGGTCAGCTCCATTCTTCATCGGGCGAGATAATCCACATTCCCGACTGGTACGAATGGCAGAGAGGTTTTGTCCATGAAGAGTGCAGGGAAGGCAGGTATAAGCTTGATATTCCCGTGCGTATCTGGGCTTTGCCTAACGCTGTTAACTTCGTTGACTGCGGCGAGGGAAGGTTCATACACGACTGCAACGGTTTCTCTTTGGAGTTCGATAACTACAGGACCGAAAAGCACGAGACATTGAAGTTCCCGGCCAAGTCCATGACGTCGCTTCATACCGAGTACGATTACAGAGGTAAATACGGCCCGTGCGTCACGCTCTCGACTTACGACGACACGTTCTTCATCTATCCGACGGATGAGAGCCGCGATGTCTTCAACCCGACGAAGATACAGTTCGCAACGGAGTTCCTCGGCGGGTTATATACGTAACCGCACAGGAATTATTGTCTGTTTCCCCGGAAAATGCCGTTTTATCGGCATTTGAGGGGTGTTCTGTATCAAAAATATATGTCTCCGTATGGTAAATTAATACTAATACATTCCCGGAGGCAGTTATGGATAATAATTTCAAACCGTATATTCCTGCTGATAAAGTAACTACTGAAATGACTCCGGCATCGGTCATACTCGGCATTGTGCTTGCCGTTGTCTTCGGTGCTGCAAATGCATACCTGGGCCTTAAGGTCGGACTTACGGTATCAGCATCCATTCCGGCTGCCGTTATTTCGATGACTGTAATAAGGATCATCATGCGTAAGGATTCCATCCTTGAGAGCAACATGGTCCAGACTATAGGTTCTGCCGGTGAATCTCTGGCTGCAGGCTCCATCTTTACAATGCCTGCGCTCTTTATCTGGGCAAAAGAAGGCGTAATGGATAAGCCTGCGCTTATCACCATCACCATCATCGCTCTGGTCGGCGGTCTTCTCGGTGTATTCTTCATGGTGCCTTTAAGAAGCGCACTTATCGTAAAAGAGCACGGCGTGCTCCCTTATCCGGAAGGCACTGCCTGTGCCGAAGTTCTTCTCGCAGGTGAGAAGGGCGGATCTTCTGCAAAGTCAGTATTCATCGGCATGGCAATAGGCGCTGTCATCAAGTTCGTAACTGACGGACTTTGTGCTGTCAGATCCGTTGTATCTTTCAAGCTCTCGGCACTTAAGACGGAATTCTCATCCGAGATCTATCCTGCGCTTATCTCAGTCGGTTATATCTGCGGTCCCAAGATCTCAGGATACATGTTCGCCGGCGGTATCCTCGGCTGGTTCGTTCTGATCCCCGCTATAGTCACATTCGGTACGGATATCGTTATGTATCCTGCAACAGTATCAGTCGCCGAACTCTATGCGACAGGCGGCGCATCCGCCATCTGGGCAAGCTACATCAAATATATCGGTGCGGGCGCTGTTGCAGCTGCCGGCATCATAAGTCTCATCAAGACTTTCCCTACGATCGTTAAAGCTTTTACAGGCTCTGTTAAGGGCATCTCAAAGAGCAATGGTAATAATGCTAAGTCCGACCGTACCAACATGGACATCGACATGCGGTTTGTCCTCATCTCCATTGCTGTTCTTATCCTTCTTATCTGGATCATTCCGGCAATCCCCGTAACGATAGTCGGTGCCATCCTTGTAGTAATCTTCGGCTTCTTCTTCAGTGCCGTAAGTTCAAGGATGGTAGGCCTTGTCGGAAGCTCCAACAACCCTGTATCCGGCATGACGATAGCAACGGTCCTTATCGCTACATTCTGCCTTAAGCTCACAGGTGATACCGGCGTTCACGGAATGCAGGGCGCCATCGCAATCGGCTCTATCATCTGCATCGCAGCGTGCATGGCAGGTGATACTTCGCAGGACTTAAAGACAGGTTACATTCTTGGTGCCACACCCAAGAAGCAGCAGATCGGTGAGATCATGGGAACTATCGCTGCAGCGCTTGCAATTGGCGGCGTAATGGTTCTCCTTGATTCGGCATTCGGATTCGGTACCGACAAGCTCGCAGCTCCCCAGGCAACAATGATGAAGATGATCATCGAAGGCGTCATGGACGGCAACCTTCCATGGACATTGATCTTCATTGGTGTGTTCATTGCGATAGTAATAGAGCTTCTGGGCATATCAGCGCTTCCTGTTGCGATCGGCCTTTATCTTCCTCTTGAGCTTTCTGCTCCGATCATGCTCGGCGGTCTTATCAAGTTCATCGTTGAGAAGGTCTACGGCAAGCAGAATGATGAATCCGGCAAGGGAATCCTTTTCTGCTCAGGTCTTATTGCAGGCGAAGGCATCCTCGGCATCGTGCTTGCCATCCTTACGGTTGCAGGCGTTACGGATAAGATCAACATAAGTTCCTATCTTCCTACAGGAAACATAACGTCACTGATCGTCCTTGCAGCCATTGGTGCAGTCGTCTTCTTTATGGCAGGAGGCGGAAAGAAGATCTCCGGGAAAAAGAAGAATGCGAAGTGATAACTTTCTGGATTATGTTTTCGAGCGCCCGGAAGGCCTTGTCTTCATCTGTTCAGATGAAGGCGAGGTCACCGTTGATATGGAGAACAAGGGCTTCACGAATAGGATCGCGCAGAAGTTCTTTAAAAGACCTGAAGTGTCGCATATCAGGCTTGAAGGAATGGGCAGCTTTATCTTCCTGTGCGTAGACGGAAAAAGATCAGTCTACGACATCGGCCGGCTCGTTAAGGACAAGTACGGCGATGAAGCAGAGCCTTTATATGAACGTCTCAGCATATACATGAAAAAATTAGAAGAGGCAGGCTTTGTAAAGAGGGCAGGGGCTTAATCGCTTCAGATTGAGAATCACTGTAATACAGGGGGGCTCAAAATAGCCGGCAATTATATAAAATGGCGTTTTTATATAATTGTTGCCCTCTAAAAAGGGGCCTGAATTATAGTCAGGCTTCATCGTGACATGTCCGCGAAAAACTGTTTGATCCCATCCCGAATTGACCTTTCAAATATTCTTGACAGCACTGGTTTATAAGAGTAAACTAAAATTGGTTTACAAGAATAAACCAGCGAAAAATGTGCTTTCTGTGAATGTGTGAGTGCGGAGGTTAAGACAGGGCTATGAATATCAGGAAAATCTCAAAGATCACATCGGTCGTAATTACAATTGCTGTGCTGGTTCAGGCGGCATCGTGCAGCAATACTGTTAAGCAGACGGAAAGTACGTCTGCTTCAGATTCATCAACTGCTGCGGCTGCAACAGAGGCAGTAACAGTGCCTTCAGCAACAGAGTCTATGGCTGTCAGGATCGATTCCAAGAGCGATATCAAGAACATATACTCTTTCGAAAAAGGTGTGTGCAAAGAAAGCGGGAAGCTCTGGTCTCTATATTTTTATGAATCCCTCGGTAAGCTTGATACGTATTCAGAACAGGGTGAATTGCATTCTGTCTATGGCCCGGCCAGTGATTCGATGCTTGGAGCAGGAGACAGTATTCAATTCACGGCAATTAATGATAATACATCGAGAGTTGACTACAGGCATCTTGATGAGAAGTCTAACCGAGAGAGCTGCACGTTGGGTGTCGGGAACCACGGCGGAAAAATGAAGGCCGGCATCGATTTCGTGTTTGAGGAAGGCTGGAATCAGTGGGAAGACGGTACAGGAGATTATAAGTTTTTGTATAAGCTCAGTATCGATATTGCTCCCGGCGAATTTGATAAAGTGTTTGAATCGAAGGAAGCTTTTGCGGATAATTGCTGGCTGATGCTTGGCGTTCTTGATGGCAAGAATTCATACCACGAAGTGTGGTTCAATACGGGTGATGAGGAACTCAAAAAGATGTTTGAAGATGAGGGCTGCACATACTACACCAAGGATCAGATCATCGACAAGTTCTGGAATGATCATTCAAGGATTCTCGAGAGCATTGATTACGGAATGTCACAGGTAGCTGACACATCTCTTTCCGATGCCGGAATAAATTGGAAGAAATAATCAATTGTCTCATTTAGAAAGACAAAGGGCTGTCTCTTATGAGGCAGCCCTGAATTATTACTTAGCTTCGAAATTCGTTTCCGGATCCCAATAGAGATCTTCGTGTTTGTGCATCCAGGCAGAGAGCGCTTCAGTCATCTTGTGAGCATCGTTGTCGAAGTCTTCACCATGGAGAGGTTCGCCGACATAGATCCTGATCTTGCGGCGGTGAAAGCCGTTCAAAGGATGAGGCTTCTTTGAAGTTCTGGGCCAGATCTGATAAGCTCCGGCGATATAGACGGGAACCATGGGAACACCAGCCTTGATGGCAAGGTATGCAGCGCCGTCCTTCATCTCTGCGAGTTTGCCTGTGTGGGATCTTGTGCCTTCAGGGAAGACGAAGCAGATATTTCCGTTCTCAACTTCCTTCTTTGCCTTGATAAGTCCTCTTACGGGGTTGCCGTAACGGTCAACGGCGATGCCTCTGCCGACACGCATGATAAGGCGGCCCAACTTGCCGTGGTTAGTCTCAAGGTCTGAAGCTGCGAGGCAGCACATCCACTTGAAGTGGCCCTTGGGAAGATAGTCGATGATAAGAACGCCGTCAGGATAGCTCTGATGGTTGGATGCTACGACGTAAGGATTGTCTTTAGGAAAATTCTCACGGCCGATACACTTCATATCGCAGAGGATATGGGTAAGGAGAAGAAAGCCGTCCTTGGCTACAACATCCCAGAAGCCTCTTTTGGTAGGGTACTTCTCGTCAAGGTGCTTATGATGGTCAGCTTTAGACATCTTAGGCTCAGTATCCTGAGCTGCCGTATCGGTTTTTATTACTTTTTCTTCAGACATATGTACTCCTGAATGGTCTCTGTCGTAAATACGCGACTAATATAACTCAAAAAAGGCAATTTTGCGAATTATTGTAAAATAATTCCAAAGTATGTTATATTTTCAGTTGCGCTTGACTTTTAGCTTTAGCTAAGACAAAGCACATGGAGGTAATAGTATGAATCCTGTTCAGGGCACACCTGTATATACAGCTGAGAAGTTCACGGACTTAAGGGATCTTGTTGTCCGCACTTGCGATAAGTACTCTGAGCTTGATGCGTTCATTTTCAGACGTTCACCCAAGCTTTCTGAAGTACACAGAAGCTTTTTCGAATACGGTAACGACATCAGAGGCCTTGCCACTTACATCCTCAACAGCAAACATGCCGGAGACAGACTTGCCGTAGTAGGCGAGAATGCTTACGAGTGGTTCGTAGCTTATAATGCGATCCTTTCATCCGGTGCTGTCGGTGTCCCGTTGGACAGAATGCTTCCTGAAGAAGAACTCATCCAGCTCCTCGTAAGATCTAAATCAAAGATGATCTTCTACCATCACAAGCACCACAAGATGATGCTGTCGATCGCACAGAAGATCAAGTCCGGCGAGCTTGATATCCCGCTCGATACATTTGTAATCTTCTATAAGGACGGCCTTACAGGCAAGACACCTGATGATACATGGCCTGAGGATGATGCGAGATTCGTTGATATCTACGATCTTGTCAGGGAAGGTAATTTCCTTAGAGAAGCAGGCGATACGAAGTTCGAAGATACAGAGATCGATGTAAATGCTGCAAAGATCATTCTCTTTACTTCCGGTACGACTTCTATGAGTAAGGGCGTACTGCTCTCACACAACAATATCATCTCGAATGTTTATTCTATTACCCAGACGCTTGATGTAAGACGCGGTGACCGTGCTTTCTCGATCCTGCCTTTGCATCACACGTTTGAGAATACCTGCGACTTCTTTATCCTCTCATGCGGTGCCTGCATCTGTATGTGCGACGGCCTCCGTTATATCGTTAAGAATATGGAAGAGTGGAAGCCTGATGTATGTATCTCGGTTCCTCTTCTTTTCGAAAATATCTACTCCAAGATCGAAGACGGTATCAAGGCTTCGGGCAAGGAGAGGATTATTGCCATTGCAAGACCTGTCACGAGATTCCTTAAGAAGTGCGGTCTTGATGTCAGACGTAATGTCTTCAAGGACATCATCGACAAGCTTGGCGGCAATCTCCGTATGGTAGTTATCGGCGGTGCCGGAATCGACAAGAGATATATCGATGCTTTCACGGATTTCGGTCTCCAGTTCTACATGGGCTACGGTCTTACCGAGACAGCTCCGGTTATCTCAGTTACCAACGAAGTATGCAATGTTCACGGCTCAGTCGGCCGTCCTATGGCAGGCATTACTGCAGCTATCGATGCTGATGGCAAGGGCCCTAAGGCAGTAGGTGAGATCCTTACTAAGTCTGAATGTGTCATGCTCGGTTATTACGAGAATGAAGAGGCAACAAAGGAAGCAATCGACGAGGACGGCTGGTTCCATACCGGTGACATGGGCTTTATCGACAAGACTGGTTCCATCCACATCACGGGCCGTGTTAAGTCCATGATCGTTCTTACTAACGGTAAGAAGGCTTTCCCTGAAGAGATCGAAGCAGTCCTTACAGAGATCAAGGGTATCTCGGAGGCTTTCGTCTGGGGCAACAGGAACGAGCGTGATGCCATCGATATCTGTGCCAAGCTCCTCATCAACCGTAAAGTGATCGGTGCTGAACTGGGCCTTCCTACAGAGGCTGAAGACAGCCAGATCGAGACATATCTGAATGATAAGATCCATGAGGCTAACCACAAGATGCCTCAGTATAAGATCGTCCGCAATTATGTCTTCTCCGAAGAAGACATGATCAAGACAACGACTCTTAAGATCAAGCGTCCCAAGGAGCAGGAGCATATCGAATCCCGCCTTGCTGAGTTAGGTTACACAATGACCGCTGTAAACGGCAAGAACTTCGATAAGCTGATCAAGGCTAATTAAAGGAAACTTATGCCGTCGTCTGTCCGTAAACTCGTTCTCGGGTCACGTGAAGTCACGGTCGAATTCGAGCGCAAGAGGATCAGGAATATCAACGTCCGCGTAAGGCGTGACGGCACTTTATATTGTTCGCTCCCTTACTATGTTTCCGTAAAGGAAGCCGAGGATTTTATCGTATCCAAGAAGGATTATCTTCTTAAGTCCATCGACAATGTTATGAACGAGGAAAAGACCAGGAGTCTTTCAAGGCGTTATGTCGACGGTGAGATCTTTGCCGTACTTGGAAATCCTTACGTTCTTAAAGTCTCTGAGGCTGCGAAAAATACATGCCGTGCTGAAGACGGCATCATTTTTCTTGAAGTTAAGGATACTTCCGATTACCGCACCAAATACATGACTTACGAGAAGTGGAGAAGGCGCTGCATTAAGAGCATCATCGTAGATCTTTGCGGAGAGATGTATCCATTGTTTGAGAGACGCGGCGTACCAATGCCGAAGAAGATCACACTCGGCGATTACAAATCTTTCTGGGGCGAGTGCTTTGCAAAAAGAGGCGAGCTCAAATTCAGCTACAGACTTTTCGAGAAGGACAGGGCGGTAATAAGATATGTCGTCGTCCACGAGTTCGCGCACTTCATTGAACCAAATCATTCAAGCAGATTTTGGGCAATCGTTGCTGAGATCGTTCCTGATTATAAAGAACTTCGTAAAAGGCTTAATTCAAATCCTTCAAAATAATATATAATTAAATTTGATAACTGCATCAGGAGGCATCACTTATGGGTGAACTCAATATCGAACGAAGCAACGTCAAATTCGATCTGTGGGAGCGCAAACTCCTTGACTTAAGTACCCGTAATTCACTTCTTAATCTGAGGATCAAAGGCAGCAGCGTTCCGCTGTTCGTACCGGGCTGTGCGAAGATCGAAGACTACATTGCCCAGGAGAAGAATTTTTCCATTATCTCGAGAGGCGATGAGGAAGAACTCGAAGAGGAAGAAGCTTCAGAAGAGACAGAAGCAAATGAAGTTCCTGATGCGGTAAAGCCTGTTGAAGAGCAGACCGGTTCTGAAGCAAAAGCCGAGCCTGCTCCATTAGAGGCTATGGCAGCTGAAGCTGAGAAGCAGGAAGAAAAGGCAGAGGCAGCAGAAGAAGCTAAGCCTGAAGAGACATCTGAGGCGGTACCCGAAGAGAAGCCCGTTCAGGAAGCTGCACCTGAAGCAGCAGTTAAGGCTCCTGCAAAGAAGAAAAACATTAAGAAGATCCCTGCAAAAGATTATGCGATCGAGGACCTTCCCAACATCACCGAATTCCAGGAATACATCGAGAAGCAGTACGAGAAAGGCGTGCTCGTTTCATCACTTACGAGCGCTGTTCTCGATAAGAATATCAAGACCCTTTACAGAGGTGCCAAGACTTCAATGGAAGAGAACGGCGCCAATACTCTGTTCCTCGCATGTGGTTTCTTAAAGTGGTACGAGAAGGACAGGAAGGATCCCTGCTATGCGCCTATCCTCCTGATCCCTGTTGAACTCGTTAAGAAGTTCGGAATCAAGTACACAATGAGAAGAAGAGACGAGGACGTTCAGTTTAACGTTACTGTCTCCGAGAAGTTAAGACAGGATTTTAAGATCGATTTCGATTCGTTCAGCAAAGAACTTCCTTCTGATGAGAACGGCGTTGACGTTCCGAAGATCTTTGAGCAGATCAGGGAAGTCGTAAAGCCTCTTAAGACATGGGAAGTAATAGATGCCTGTGTTCTCGGCCTGTTCTCATTCTCACAGTTCGTTATGTGGAATGACATGCACAGCCACAGAGATGAGATCGCCCAGAATAAGATCGTTAAGAGCCTTATCAACGGCCAGCTCGAGTGGGATTACGAAGACATCTCTGCATCGGGCAAGGTTCCTGAAGAAGATGTTTATCTTCCTATAGTTGCTGATGCTTCACAGCTCGCTGCAATTAAGCGTGCAGGTGAAGGAACGAGCTTTGTTCTCCACGGCCCTCCGGGAACAGGTAAATCACAGACAATTACATCCATAATCGCCAACTGCCTTGCGAACGGCAAGAAGGTGCTTTTCGCTGCTGAGAAGAAGGCAGCACTGGATGTTGTTTATAAGCGTCTTGAGAAGATCGGTATAGCTCCTTTCTGCCTTGAGCTTCACTCGAATAAGGTACGTAAGAGCTATGTTCTTGACCAGCTTAAGATAGCTAGTGAAGTAAGGCTTAATGCCAAGGTCGACGGCGATTACGATAAGGCGTTGGAAGACATCGCGGCAAAGAGAAGGGAGCTCGATAAATACGTTAACGAGCTTCACATCAAGCGCGGCTGCGGAATGTCTTTGTATGAGCTTATAAACATTTATGCAAGCAACCAGTCAGCTACCGAATGCGGTGCATTTGATGATGGATTCATCAATGAGATCAATGCTGACAGAGTAAAGGAAATCGAGTCTGCTTTAGGTGAGCTCGTTGCATCTTCAACTCATTTAAACGGCAAGCTTCCTTTCGTTAAATCATCCGCTTATTCACAGGATGCGAAAAATAAGCTCCCTGTTCTTGTCGATGCATTTGTTAAGGCTTACGATGAGTTCGCCGCATCTGTTGATGCATTCGACAGACTCCTTACAGCTAATAACTGCCGTATTCCCGGCGAACCCTTAACGATCGGAAGGATCGCAGGACTCAGTTCATGCAGTGCTTTGATCGCTAAGATCAAGGGCCTTAATCTTCCTAAGGGCATGATCTGCTGTGACGATACTGAGAGCGCTTATCTTACGGTCAGGGACATGATAGTAAGTGCCAAGGATGCAATCGCAAGACGCGATGCATTGCTCGCTGTATATCAGCCAGGATTCCTTGAACTCGATGGCGCAGCGCTCCTTAATGAGATCGTTGCTGCAAAGGCAAAGAACGCATTGGTAAGAGGCATTGCCGAGAATAACGTTTATAAGAAAGTCAGAGCATACGATCTTAAGGGCAACCGTAAAGAAGTTCTTGAGCAGGACTTTAAGCTCCTTATCGATTATAAGAATTCAGTTCAGACTGCAACGAACTTTATAACAGCGGGAAGAGGCTATCTTGGTGAGTACTATAACCCCGGCGCAGCATTCCCCGGATTCGACATGGCTTATTTCGAATCAGCAAATGAGAATGCGCACGCAGTATTTGCCGAGTTCGCGCCTTACGATCCCGCAGGAGCTCTGAGAAAGCTTATCGGCAACGGTGATGTGCTCGTAACTGATGCTGCAAATGCATTTAATTCCAAGGCAGTTGCATATAAGGCATCTTATGATGAACTCAATACCGCTTATGGTCTGGAATACGGCGCATTCGAGCCTGCCGCTGCTTTGCTTGAGACAAAGAAGCAGATGGCAGAGACTTTGAAGGCCGACAGCGAATTCTTAAGAGACAGGATGCAGTTCAATCTCATGGCATCCAGATGCAGTGCATATAAGATCTCGAATATCGTATCAGGTTACGGCTGCGGAATGATCGAAGGAGATGAGATCACAAGTTCCTTCAGAAAAGGCTACAGCTCAATGCTCATCGCGATGATCATCGATAACTCTGAGGTATTGAGAACATTCTCAGGACTTGTTTTCGAGCAGAAGATAACAGAGCTCTCAAAGGTCAACGATGATTTCGAGAAGCTCACAAGACAGGAGATCTATTTAAAGATCGCAAAGAACCTGCCGGATCTTGCAAAGGATGCTCATGTATCTTCAGCTTTGGGAATCCTGCAGCATGCGATCAAGTCGGGCGGAAGAGGAGTATCCATCAGAACGCTCTTTACTCAGATCGGCGAGCTTATCTTAAAGCTCTGTCCGTGCGTTCTCATGAGCCCTCTGTCATGTGCTCAGTTCTTGGATCCAGATAAGTGCGGAATGTTCGATATCGTTGTTTTCGACGAGGCATCACAGCTTCCCACATGCAAGGCCATAGGCGTTATCGCAAGAGGTAAGGAAGCCGTTATCGTAGGCGATCCTAAGCAGATGCCTCCTACGTCTTTCTTCATGGAGCAGGTTGATGACGGTGACGATAATTATGAGACAGATGACTTGGAGAGCATCCTCGACGACTGCCTCGCTATCTCCATGCCCCAGATGTTCCTCGCATGGCACTACAGAAGCCGCCATGAGAGTCTCATCACTTTCTCCAACAAATCATTCTACGACGGAAGACTTTACACATTCCCGTCACCTGATGACAGGCAGTCTAAGGTCACGCTTATTGACTGCGCAGGTTCATTTGATTCAGGTAAGACCAGGACCAACAAGGTCGAGGCGCAGGCCGTTATCGATGAGATCATTAAACGCGCGCACGATCCTGTACTTTCGAAGTACAGTGTCGGTGTCGTAACTTTCAATATCCAGCAGCAATCCTTGATCGAAGACCTCCTGGACGAAGCTGCAAGCAAGGATCCTGTCCTTGAGAAGTGGGCATTCGGAAGTGAAGAGCCGATCTTTGTTAAAAACCTTGAGAACGTTCAGGGTGACGAGCGTGATGTGATCCTGTTCTCAGTTGGTTACGGCAAGGATGAGACTGGAAAGCTCATTATGAACTTCGGTCCTCTGAACAGAGATGGCGGTTGGAGAAGACTTAACGTTGCTGTTACAAGATCCAGGATCGAGATGAAAGTATTCTCATCGATCGCACCTGAAGAGATCCGTATCAACGATACTGCATCTGAAGGCGTCAAGGCATTTAAGAGATTCCTGCAATACGCATCAGGCAGCACGATCTGGGATCAGGATATCGCCAATACCGGCAGTTCTTCTGATAATTCAGGCACGCCTCTTATCGACAGGAATGCTGCATTCACAGGTATTGCTGATGATATCTGCGCGAGATTCAAGGCTATCGGATACGATACCGACAAGGGCGTAGGCAAGTCCGGATTCAAGATCGATATCGGCGTCGTATCACCCGAAAAGGACGGTACATACTGCCTCGGTATTCTTCTGGACGGTCCTGTTTATGCGGCATCAGGTACTACAACAGCAAGAGAAGTATCACAGATCTCAATGCTCAAGGGCTTCGGCTGGAACATCGTAAGGATCTGGTCTCTCGAATGGTGGGAGAATCCTGACAAGGTCTTCGAAAAGCTCGTTGCGATAATCAACGACTCCAAGAAGGAAGAGGAAAAGCCTGCCGAGGAAGTTCCTGAAGATCAGGCTCCTGAGGCTGGGGAAACGCCTTCTGAAGCTGAAGAGACAACACCTGAAGATACAGGAAAACCTGAACCTCAAGTGACAATCTACGGAGTCACACCGGAAGAGGAAACAGACGGATCAGAAGATCAGGCTCAAAAAAAAACTGACGACATAGCGTCGGAAAAATTGCCTGCGATTGTCTATACTTCTGCAGTTCTTGATGCGACGCCCTTGCAAGCGGCTGCTTTCTGTGATGATGCTCGTAAGACAGAAATACTACGAGAATGGGTAAGAGCTATTGTAGATCAGGAATCGCCAGTAAGTTCAGATGTTCTCGCAAGAGAGCTCATCGCTGCTGCGGGTATTGCTAAGATGACTCCCAAACTCCGTAATCGTTGTGATTATCTTGTCAGAAGTATTGAGAAGACTGAAAAATACCGCTTTACAAACCAGACTCTTGATCCTACGGCTGATGAACCGGAAACAGTGGTTTTCCTTTGGAAAGATGGTACTGAAATTGGACAAGTAATGGATTATTACCGTGTCCCTGCTGAGGGTGAAAAGGCCAGAAAGGCTTGTGATATTCCTGTTCAGGAAGCTGCTTGTGCTGCAAGATATCTTGCAGTATCCCAGTACGGTATGCCTTATGAGAATCTTATAGTTGAGACAGCTAAAGCATTGGGATTATCAAGAGCACCCGTTGATTCTGATAATTACAGACTCGGAAAGAAGGCTGTTGATTACTGCGTTAACCAGGAACTTTTGGTCAAGGACGATGACGGCTTTGTCAAAGAACCGGTCTAGCGAAGTCGGCCAAAGTATTAATGATCATGCAAAGTAATATCAAAATAGGTCATCTAGTTTTTTACATTGTCAAAACTATATGTAATTTGGTAGCAGAAGAATAGTTTTCCCGTCAGAGGAGTAATGGAAATATGACAGGTGATGAATTATTAGCAAAAGAGAAAAGTTGTAAGAAACTGAATTTGGTTCGTATACTTATCATTCCTAGTTTAGTGCTTGTGATAATTCTCGCTACTATAATAGTTTGGCATATTAAAAAAGGCGATTATGTGATTGAAACATATCTCATTTTACTTTTTGTAGGACCGGCTCTAACTTTTGCGACTTTTGCAATTATCAATGCAATATATTGGAGGAAGGCTAACAAATTGTATTTTGCGCTTGAAGAAAGCATTTTTCAGACTGTTGGCATATCAGAATGGAAATACCTTACAGCTTTGGATTACGCGGTATATGTGAATAGTCGCCAAGCTGTTGAGAATTATGATGATATAAAGTTCTTTAAAGAAGATGAGTCTTATTTACCGATTGCGTTATCTGTAGTGAGGCAAAAACAAGACTATAAGGAAGCCTTTAGTGCCTTTCTTAAAGATAATGAATATAAAGTACTTAAGATTTATCCTCGGGTCGCAAGGAAGATAGAAAGTAATCTTCTTAATACAGATAGTTTCTATGTAGCTGTTAGATATGTGTCGCCGTCTGGACGAAAGCAAGTATTCAAAGATCTTGAAATTACTAAAGAACGTCTTAAACAATTAGATGAAGATAAATCTATACTCATGACCAAGGGTGAATATAGTCGATATCTTAAGGAGCAAGAAAAAGACTTACTGGAAAAACGGCAACATGCTCATTATAGAAGAATTAATCAAATAATTGACGATGCAAATAAAAACAAGGAAATTCTTGTTAGTAAAAATGATGTTGATGAAAATTAGATAAACTTATAGCTTCACTATTTGATCGGACAGTTAATAGTATTAAGAGAATAAGAAATAATGATAGCGATGAATGGTACACAATAAATAAGTTTATTGCTGGAATTGATGCTGATGTCAAGAAGATTATGGATAGGAATAATAGGATTCTTGAATACTATTATTCTGAAGAATTTACAAGATTAAAGTCTACTTGCGATTCACTTATGAGTTCGCAAAAAGAGTTTAATGAGTATATTGATGAAAAAGTTAAATCTATATCTGGTTTATTTGGAACTAATATTGTGCGTGAAGATACAGTTATAGAAGACGAATACAATTATATTCATCCTTACAAAAAGAGCCTTACTCCCTTTACTGCAGAAGTGTCAGCATCTGTTTTTGCAAGTGCAGAGAATTACCCTCTAGATTATGTTGTAAAACAGTTTTATTCGAACAAGGCACTTTATCCAGAACAAATACAGAAGTTGCAATTGCTAGTAGAAGAACTTGAAACCTTAAGAGAAGCAAAACAGATTATCGAAAACCAGAAGACTGAAATCCAACAATATCTCAGCGAAGTTCCTGATTTTATAATAGAGAATGATGAGGATGGCTTCTATTCAAGATTGGGTTTTGCCACAATTAATGAAAAGTCGCTTGTTGTTGCTTATAAGTTTTCTTATACGTCTAATGCTGGCTATGCGCAACGATCATTTATTGTACCTATGACTGAAGAAACGATAGTTGAACTTATTCAAAAGCTGGAAGATAAATTGACATTCTCAGCCTTTGCAAAAGAGCAACGTTTATTAATGACGAGCAAACTTCGACAAGAGATTAAAGAAAGAGACAACTTTACTTGCCAAGCATGTGGCAATTCGATTAGTAAAGAACCAAATCTGTTGTTGGAGATCGACCATAAGGTTCCTGTCTCTAAGGGTGGATTAACTGTAAAAAACAACCTGCAAACGTTGTGTTGGAGATGCAACCGTTCAAAGGGAAGTAAACTGATTTAACAGCTCGCAGATGCTCAGAGCTGCACTTGTGAAGGAGAGTTCACATAGTTGGTGTCATTCATGTGATATAATTTGCGAGATGGGTGAAGAACAGAACAATACATCTTTGAACAAGAGTGCAAGCGAGTTGCCTCTTTATGAGCGGCCGGGAAGGCTTAATCCTGACCGTCATGTACCCCTGACCAGAAGGGACAGGGTGGATGTCAATGTTCACTATGATGATGAGAGAAAGGGATTCTTAAAGGATTCCGATTCACCTGAATTTACAGATCTTTCAGTCAATGCAATGGATCCTTTCGAAGATACCGCGCTCCTGAGCGGCGATATCAAGCCCAAGGTCGTTGCAGTAAGGACCAATGCTCCCAAGTTCGAGAGCAAGATCTTCGTTCCTGAGCTCGACACTTCGGAAGTAAAGCAGAAGGTAAAAAAGCACGTTCCCTTAAAGCAGGAACCGGAGCCTGAGATCTATATCGCCGATGAGGACAAGGCTGCCGCATCAGATTATATTGCCGATGCATTCAGTGGTGTCGAGACTGTCGAAAAGCGCGAGAAGAAATCTTCGCAGATCGTTGATATCGCAAGACTTCGCATGTATGTGCTCCTTTTGGGAGTTGTCGTTATCTTAGAAACAGCAGGTATAGCTTTGCTTATCGCTCTTTGATTTTTTTATTGATTGCAAATTAAAAGGGCTGTCTCTTTTTGAGACGGCCCTTTTGTTATTAATCCTGGTCAGAAATGCTTATTTCTTTTTCTCGCTCTGAACGGGCTCAGACTGGATTACTCCTTCCTTAGACTGTGCAGCCTTCTGATTGTCCTCGAAGACATAGTCTTTTCCGGGGAGTGCTGCATTGAGGATGATACCTACGAGGGAACCGATTGCAAGACCGGAGAGGGAGATAACTGCTGAACCGCAAGGGATTACGATAGCACCTGCTGCGCTGTATGTAACACCGATCGAGAGAACGAGGATGAGAGCAGCGATGATAACATTTCGAGCCTTGCCGAAATCAACCTTGTTCTCAACAACGTTTCTTACACCGACAGCGGAGATCATTCCGTAAAGAACGAGGGAGATACCGCCTACAACAGGTGTAGGGATAGCGGAGATGCAAGCTGCGAGCTTAGGTGAGATGGAGAAGCACATTGCGAATACTGCAGCAAGTCTTACTACCTTAGGATCGAAGACCTTGGAGAGTGTAAGAACGCCTGTGTTCTCGCCGTATGTTGTGTTAGCCGGAGCGCCGAAGAGTGAAGCCAATGTTGTTGCAAGACCGTCACCCATGAGTGTTCTGTGGAGTCCGGGATCCTTGATGAAGTTCTCGCCAACTGTGGAAGAGATAGCAGAGATGTCACCGATATGCTCTACGATCGTAGCAAGAGAGATAGGAACGATCGTAAGGAGAGCTGTTACAAGAAGACCTGCATCAAGGCTGCCGCCTGTGAAGATGGAGAATACTGTGTCCTGATACTGGAAAGGAAGTCCGATCCATGCAGCGTTCTTGATGTTCGCGATGCTTGCCTCAGAGAAGAGCTGGAAGTTGGCATTGCCTCCGATTGTGTAATAGCCTTCTACAGGTACGCCTGCAGCAAGTGTAAGGATGATGCAGAGAGCACAAGCTCCGATTACACCTAAGAGGATAGGGATGATCTTGATCATGCCCTTGCCCCAGATGTTGCAGATGACGATGATGAGAATGGCAACGACAGCTACGAGCCAGTTCGTGGAGCAGCTGTTGATAGCTGTACCGGAAAGGCAGAGGCCGATAGCGATGATGATAGGGCCTGTTACGATAGGCGGGAAGAACTTCATTACACGGTTAACACCGAATAATTTGATGAGACCTGCAAGGATCAGGTAAACAAGACCTGCGCAGGCAACACCGAAGCATGCATAGGGCAGGAGTTCGCGTTCGCCGTTAGGAGCGAGAGCAAAATAACCTGCAAGGAATGCGAAAGAAGAACCTAAGAATGCAGGAACCTTTCTCTTGGAAAGAAGGTGGAAAAGAATTGTTCCCAAACCTGCGAAAAGAAGTGTGGCTGACACCGACAATCCGGTGAGAGCAGGGACAAGGACAGTCGATCCGAACATTGCGAACATGTGCTGGAAACCGAGCATGACAACACGGCCGGCACCAAGAGATTTCGCGTCGTAAACCGCTCCATCCTGAATACTGGATTTACTCATAACAAGCCCTCCGTTGTTTGTGGAATTTAATTTATAATAGCACTCTTATGTAAAAAACAAGCAATCAATTTGACATTTGCCTGTAATATTTTGAGATGCCGCATTTTAGTTTATTGACTTAATATTTGATTCAACTAAAATAATCACGAGGTTGCTTTTACCCTTATTTCACTATGCTGAAAAGGAGACGGAATATGCAGTACAAAGATTTTAAGAACGTTCAGGTTATGGAGCATCCGCTCATCAAGCACAAGATCTCACTTTTGAGAAAAGTAGAAACAGGTACTTATGAGTTCAGACATCTCGTTGAAGAGATCGCTACCCTCGAAGGATATGAGGCATTAAGAGATCTTCCCCTCAAGGATGTTGAAGTTCAGACACCTCTTGAGAAGACAATGGCTCCCATGATCGACGGCAAGAAGCTTGCTATTGTTCCTATCCTCCGTGCAGGTCTCGGAATGGTTCCCGGCGTTCAGGCTTTGACACCTCTTGCAAAAGTCGGCCATATCGGTCTTTACAGAGACCCTGAGACACATGAACCTCACGATTACTATTGCAAGCTCCCTGATCCTATTGACCAGCGTCTTATCGTTGTCGTAGATCCTATGCTCGCTACAGGCGGTTCTGCTGTTGACGCCATCAATTCCATCAAGGCTCACGGCGGCAAGCAGATCAAGTTCATGTGCATCATCGCAGCTCCCGTTGGTATCGAGAGACTTGCCAAGGCTCATCCCGATATTGAGATCTATGTCGGAAATGTAGACAGAGAACTTAACGAAAACGCTTATATTCTTCCCGGTCTGGGTGATGCCGGCGACAGAATCTTCGGAACAAAATAATTCGTGATATAATTGCCGTTGCCGTTTTACGGCGACCGATTTGGAGGTATAAAAATATGAAATTATCTAAGGTTATCGCAGCATGTCTTACATCAGTCATGCTCTTAATGCCGCTCACATCCTGCGGTTCTTCTGCTTCTAAGAAGTTCGTTGTCGGATTCGATTCAGAATTCCCGCCGATGGGCTTCGTTGAGAAGGACGGTTCCTATGCAGGCTTCGATCTTGATCTTGCAAAGGAAGTTGCCAAGAGACTGGACATGGAGTTCGTAGCTCAGCCTATCGCTTGGGATTCCAAGGACCAGGAACTCAAGTCCGGCAACATCAGCTGCATCTGGAACGGATTCACTATCACAGATGAGAGAAAGGACGCTTACGAGTGGTCTGATCCTTACATGAAGAACCAGCAGGTAGTTGTTGTTAAGAATGACTCTACTGTAAAGTCCCTTGCTGATCTTAAAGGTCTTAAGGTCTGCGTTCAGAAGGATTCTTCAGGACTTGCAGCTCTAGAAGGCAAGCCTGAGCTTACAGAGACATTTGCTGAACTCGTTCCGGTAGATTCTTATCTTAATGCGTTGATGGAACTCGAGTCCGGCAGTGTAGATGCAATCGTAATGGATGAGATCGTTGCACGTTATGAGATCCAGACATCCGGCAAGCCTTTCGTTGTTATCGATGAAGCAGTTTCTGCTGAGGAATACGGCGTAGGTTTCCTTAAGGGAAATAAGGAGCTCAGAGACAAGGTCCAGAAGACATTGGAAGAGATGGCTAAGGACGGCACAATGGCTAAGATCTCTGAGAAGTGGTTTGGTGCTGACATCACAACCATCGGCAAGTAAGATTTATTAACCGCAAATTAAATAAAGCCCCGTTCGTGACGATGCCGAGCGGGGCTTTAGTATGCTATAATCCTTTCTATGAGTCCCGTAATATCATTTTTGGAAAGTAATATGTTTGGCACGTTGACCGGCTGCAGTGTTGTTCTGGCAGTCGCAAGTCTTATCGTGTCAGAGATAATAATGAACTCCAAAAAGAAGCACTATCCTGAAGGCGCAAAGATCAAAAAGCCTGCACCGGTTGTTATTTTGCTGGCTGCAGCAGGAGTATTCGCGTTGCCGCTTCTTGTCACGATCGCTTATAAACTCATAAAGCTCGTTACAGGCGACAAGGACACCTTCGTCTCGACAATGAAGCTCTTAGCACAGGGCTTCGGTTTCTCATTCGGAATTTTCATCTTTACGATCATATTCTCGCTTCCTTTAGGCCTTATCGTTGCTGCAGGCAAGATGTCGAAAATAAAGACTATCGCCGCATTCTTCAAGGCCTATGTCTCGATCCTTCGCGGAACGCCTCTTATGCTCCAGCTCCTTCTGGTATATTTCGGACCTTACTATCTGTTCGGGATCACCACGGGAAATATCCAGATCGGACCTTTCAACTACAGATTCATAGCATCGATCATCGGCTTCTCATTGAACTACGCCGCATACTTCGCCGAGATCTTCAGAGGCGGTATCCAGTCGATGCCCAAGGGCCAGTATGAAGCTGCCCAGGTGCTTGGCTTTTCGAAGTCACAGACATACTTCAAGATCATTCTGCCTCAGGTGGTAAAGAGGGTTCTGCCTTCTGTAGGAAACGAAGTAATAACTCTCGTAAAGGATACGTCCCTTGCACAGGTCCTTGCCGTTTCCGAGATGTTTACGCAGGCATCAGCGCTTGCATCAGCTCAGGTCTCGGTAATGCCTTTTATCGTTGCAGGCCTGTTCTATTACGTTATGAACTTCATCATCGAGCTGCTTTTGGGATTGATCGAGAAATCAATGAACTATTACTCGTGAGGACATACAATGAATATTCTTGAGATGCATGACATACATAAATCTTATAATGACCTTGAAGTCCTCAAGGGTATCGACCTCACGGTTGCAAAAGGCGAGGTTGTTGCCGTAATCGGCCCTTCTGGCGGCGGTAAATCCACGCTCCTGCGCTGCGCCACGATCCTTGAACGCATCGATTCCGGCAAGATCGTAATAGGCGGCGATGTGCTCTGCGACACGAAGGATGAGAAGATCCATTACTGCGACAAGAAGATGATGGGCGAGATCAAATCCAAGTTCGGACTCGTCTTCCAGAACTTCAATCTTTTCCCGCACTTCTCTGTCAGAAGGAATATCACCGAAGCTCTTATTCACGTTCATAAGAAGACCAAGCTCGAAGCAGACATCATCTGCGATGAACTTCTCTTGAAGATGGACCTCGTCGAAAAAGCTGACGCATATCCGTGCAACCTTTCGGGCGGCCAGCAGCAGAGAGTATCCATCGCAAGAGCTCTTGCCACAAGCCCCGACATACTGTTCTTCGATGAGCCGACATCCGCATTGGATCCTGAGCTTACCAAGGGCGTCCTGACTGTTATCAAGGATCTCGCATTAGAAGAGATGACGATGGTAATCGTTACACACGAGATGAGCTTTGCAAGAGATGTTGCAGACCGCATTGTCTTCATGGACGGCGGTGTCATCGTCGAGGAAGGTCCCGCATACGAACTCGTTACAAATCCTAAGCAGGAGAGGACGAAGGCGTTCTTAGCAGGATACTAAAATATAACTCCCGTACTTCAAACAGTAATTTGCTTCGCAAATTAACTCGTACGGGAGTTATATTTTAGTATCATGCAATGGATTAAATAGGGGAGACGTTATGATTAACTTCGATGAAATTATAGATAGAAATACGCCGGAAGATATTAAGCATGCGAAGATTGAGGGGATCGATGATCTTATCCCCATGTGGGTCGCTGATATGGATTTCAGGAGCCCCGATGAAGTTTTAGAAGCTCTTGAAGAGCAGGTGAAACGTGGCGTGTTCGGGTATCCAGAGGCCGATGAATCCTACGATAAGGCAGTTACCGGCTGGTATAAGAGAAGATATGGCTGGGATGTCGATCCGAAGACCATTATAAAGCTGCCCGGTGTTGTGCTCGGTATCTACGATTCCATCATGGCTCTCACAAAAGAGAATGACAGCATCCTTATCTTTGAACCGCTCTATGGTCCTATAGGAAGAGCAATAAAGGGAAGCGGCAGAAACCTTGTCGTATCTGATCTTGTCCTTAATGGCTCACGTTATGAGATCGACTTTGATGACTTTGAGAAGAAGGTCCGTGAGAACGACGTAAAGATGCTGATCTTCTGCAATCCGCATAATCCTGCAGGCCGTGTATGGACCAGGGAAGAACTCTTAAAAGTCGGCGATATCTGTCTTAAGAATCACATGGTGATCGTCTGTGATGAGATTCATGCAGATTTTGTTTACAGCGGACATAAGCATATTCCTTTCGCGTCTTTGTCTGAAGAGATAAAGAAGATCACAGTATCCTGCACATCTGCAACCAAGTCATTTAATATCGCCGGCATTCAGGCTGCGAATATCGTTATAGCAGATGATTCAATGCGAAGGGCAGTGGACAGGTATGCTTTGACGACAGGCGCGTTCGGACTGAACATCATGGGACTGGTTGCGACCAGAGCCGCTTATACTTACGGCGATAAGTGGATGGATGAACTTATCCCGTATCTTGAAGGCAACATTGAGCTGGTTAAATCACGTCTTGCCGGCACGAAGCTCAAGATTACTGATATAGAAGGAACATACCTCATGTGGATAGATGCATCTTCTATGGGGTTGGAAGATCCTTCAAAATTCTTCCTTGATAAGGCGCACATCAAATTCTCGGAGGGTACGTTCTTCTCAAAAAAGGCCGGCCAGTTCATCCGGATGAATATCGCATGCCCTCGAAGCGTTGTAAATGAAGCATTAGACAGGATGCTCGCAATCCCTGAGATCCATTGATTTTTAAAAATCCTGAATCCTTCACATGGGGTATTCTTGACATATAATCGAACTGGTAGTACGATAATCGTACTCACAGTACAATAATTGTACTGATAGTTCGATTATAGGGATTTAGGGAGGTGCTTTTTATGAGCATAAAGCGCAAAGAGAGATTAAAGGAGATACACACAGCTTCTGTTTTGGAGACCGCAGAGAAGCTTTTTGAGGAAAAAGGTTTCGATGCCGTTTCAATGGATGAAATAGCCTTCGATACCGGGATCAGCAAATCCACGGTCTATGTCTACTTCAAGAGTAAGCAGATAATCTGGGATTCAATCGTCTGCAAGTATATGGAATTGCTCCTGGAGGATGCGAAGAAGGCTTCTGACGGCGAAGGCAGCTTTGAAGACAGATATTACGAACTCTGCTTTAACATCGCAGATAAGTTCGAGAAGCATCCGCTGTTCTGCAAAGGAACACTCGGCAAGATCTCTGTTGATATGGAGCAGGAGCTTTATAAGAAGATCTACGGTATCGGCGAACAGACCAATGAGGAGATCGCGAGATTCATCATGAGCGGTATAGAAGAAGGAAAGGTCAGGAAAGACATCGACATCTATCCTGCAGTCATCATGATGTGGTCATCTATATCAGGGATCATCTCGATGGCAAACGATAAGGAAGAATACCTTAAGCTCAGATTTGGCATGACTAAAGACGAGTATCTGAAGAAAGCATTCAAGATGCTTTTGGAGGGCGTTTTATGAATGCAGTCTATTTAAGCGGTTCGGGTAATACAAAGCACATAGTGACGCTGCTCTTAAATGAACTTGGTGCAGATGGGATAAGCGCACCTATTGAATCTGGTGATGCAGAAAAAGCACTGGAAGGTGAGGAGATCATTCTTGCTTATCCGACAATGTTTTCGAACATTCCTTATCTTGTTAGAGACTTCATCAACAGCCATCAGGAAACATGGAAGGGCAAGAAGATTTTCCTGATAACAACTATGGGGCTTTTTGCCGGCGACGGCACCGGCTGTGCTGCAAGGCTTCTTAAAAAGTACGGCGCTGAGATCACCGGCGGACTTCAGATCGTTATGCCTGATTCGATCGGCGACTGTAAAGCGCTTAAGAAGTCCAAAGAGAATAACAAAGAGATAATCAAAAAAGCCGATCAAAGGGTCGTCGAAGCAGTTAAAAGCATGAAAGAAGGCAAGTATCCGCAGGAGGGATTATCCTTTGCCGCACACCTGGCAGGATTATTCGGCCAGAGACTCTGGTTCTACAATAAGACGACAGGATATACGGATAAGGTTAAGATCAACCCGGATAAGTGCGTAGGGTGCGGTATCTGCGCGAAGAATTGTCCGACACAGAACATAAAGATTGAAGACGGCAAGGCGGTATCGTCAGATAAATGCACTATGTGCTACAGATGCGTAAACTACTGCCCGAAACAGGCAATAACGCTGTTAGGAAAGACGTTATACGAACAGCCTACTTACGATAAGAACTCCATGTGAAAAAACAAACCCCTGTCAGATGACAGGGGCTTTTTATCTTAATTGCTTTAAAACCTTACCCGGGTTTGTAGCTATGCTTCAGTGATACAGCTCTGTTGAAAAAGCGGAGATATAAAAAACGTGATGTGATATCCCAAAAATCACATTGAAGAAAGTTAAAGACTTAATATATAATACGTGGCATGTTTCTTTTGGGGGATAATTTCATATATGGGGAAAAACAAGAAGGAGAGACTGTCGCTATGGCAGACTCTTAAGAATGATGTCTATGCCATAAAACTGGCAGGACAGTTCAGCAAACCGGCATTAATCGGCGCATTCTTCTGCATGCTTATCGGCTATGCAGAATGGGTGTTTTTTGACGGCTATTTTCTGAGGATCA